>Ga0182021_10002274_pt1 | contig 22347 bp, 17 predicted proteins | sample 612E3MmetaG_FD_120493 | JGI IMG/M metagenome (GOLD analysis project Ga0182021, IMG submission 120493) | Permafrost microbial communities from Stordalen Mire, Sweden - 612E3M metaG (Illumina Assembly) | ecosystem: Environmental > Terrestrial > Soil > Wetlands > Permafrost | place: Sweden... | reverse complement strand
TTTTGTGCTCGGTGAATTCAACTCTTTTGGCAGTTCACAACTGAGGCCCATCATGACCCTCCGCAGATTCTTGTTCGCAACCGCCCTTCTTCTGCTGGCCTTTGCCGTGGTGGCCATCGTGGTTCCAACTTCCACGGCTGCACCCAGTTCGAAGATTTCCGCTCGCGTGCTGAATGAGACCGCGCACGGAAGCGCGACCGAAGCCTTGATCGTGCTGACCCGGCAGGCTGACTTGACGCCGGCGGCGGCTTTGCACACCAAGCTCGCGAAAGGCCGCTTCGTAGTCAACTCGCTGCGCGAGGTTGCGAACCGCACCCAGGCGCCGATCCTTTCGCTGCTGGAGAAACGCGGCATCCCGTACCAGTCGTTCTGGATCGTGAACATGATCCAGGTCACAGGCAACCGCAGCCTGATGGAAGAGCTCGCCGGACGCGCCGATGTCGCGCAGATTGACGCCAATCCTCACGTGCGCAGCGCACTGCCGGTTCCCACCGCCTTTGACGCTCCCGATCAGCCCGCCCGGGTGGAATGGAACGTCACCAAGGTAAAGGCCCCGAGAGTCTGGAAACTCGGCTTCAGGGGTGAGGGACGAGTGGTAGCTGGCAACGACACAGGTGTGCAATGGGACCATCCGGCGCTGAAGGGACACTTTCGCGGCTGGGACGGCGCCAAGGCGAACTTCGACTACAACTGGCACGACGGGACGCCCGCGCATTCGCCAACGCCGGTTGACCCTCACGGCCACGGCACCTTCACCGTCAGTGAGATGGTCGGGGACGATGGCAATGGCAACCAGATTGGCGTGGCTCCGGGCGCGAAATGGATCGCCTGCCGCAACATGGATTCCAGCGGCACCGGATCTCCTACGTCGTACACCGAGTGCTTCCAGTTCCTGATCGCGCCGTATCCGGTGGGGGGCAATCCGAATCAGGGCGATCCCACCAAGGCGCCCGATTCCATCAACAATTCCTGGGGATGCCCGGCAAGCGAAGGTTGCTCCGCCAACACGCTTCTGCAGATTGTGGACAACGTGCGTGCCGCTGGGATTTTTCCTGCCGTGGCCGCCGGCAACTCTGGGTCTTCCTGCTCCAGCATTTCCGACCCGCCTGCGATCTACGACAGTTCGGTTACGGTGGGCGCGACGGACTCGGCCAACCACATCGCCGGCTTCAGCAGCCGCGGACCGGTGACCGCCGACGGCAGTAACCGCCTGAAGCCGGATCTTTCAGCGCCTGGCGTCAGCGTGCGCGGCGCAGTTCCCCCCAACGGATATCAATCCGGCTGGTCGGGAACCTCGATGGCGACGCCGCACGTCGCCGGCGGGATCGCGCTCCTCTGGCAGGCGAAACCCAGCCTGATCGGCAACGTTGACGCAACCGAGGCGCTCCTTACCAAGACGGCGGTTCACCTGAAGACAACCGAAAGCTGTGGTGGCGTCTCGGGGCAGAAGATTCCGAACAATACGTTTGGATACGGCCTGCTCAATCTGTACAAGGCGGTAATCGCGCCGTAACCGTTACGGTGGACTCGATTTCATCGACTGTCGCCGGAGCCTGCCTTTTGCAGAATCCAGTCGGTGGCGCCGTCGAAAACCGCGCGGTATGCCTGTCGTTCCAGGCCCGCGGAGGACCGTTCGGCGACCCTGGAATGACCTACGTGGCGCTCGGTACTGCCCGTCAGGAACACGTCCAATTCGGACCCTTCGGCAATATCGCGAGCGGTGGTGAATTGAAATCCCTCGGGACTCACACTTTCAGTCGCCACGAGTTCGCTGAATTGCCCACCCTGGCCGTCGGTTCCTTGAAGTCGCAAGCCGACACGCATTCGCAAGGGCGTGTTTTCGCGCTTGGTCACGGGTGAAGCTTCAATCGTGGCTGCCAAGGTTCGTTTCAGTTTTGCAAAATCAATTGGCTTTTCAAAATAGCCGCTGGCGCCCATGGTCTCGCATTCCTTCTGGTAGTTGCCAGACTGTCCGGTGACCACGAAAATTGGAACTTTGGACGTGTAGCTGAGCGAACGAAAATTTCGGCAAAGTTCAAAGCCATCGAACTTCGGCATCTTGAGGTCCAGCAGAATGGCGTCGGGCTTGTGCTCCAAGGCCAGGGCCAGAGCGTGCTCCGGTTCTCCGGTTTCGAAAATCTCATAGGCGCTCGACAGCCGTCTGCGGTAAAGGCCCCGGAGCGCTGCATCATCATCGACGATCAATAGCTTCTTCATCTTGTGTCTCCTTGAACAGAAATTTCTGCTCGGCGGGTGCCTCACTTGAAACGACGCTCTCCGATGGCGTCTCGAGTGCTTCGCGAATTTTCCTGGCCAGATTCTCGCGGTGGAATGGTTTGGCAATGAAATTACAACCGGATGGCAGAACCCCCTGGCCAACTCCCTGTCCGGTATAGCCGGACATATACACAATTTTGAGCTCCGGCCTTTCCCGCTCCAGGCGTTCTCCCAATTCGCGCCCATTCATTCCGGGCATGACTACATCGGTCAACAAGAGATGGATGGGGCCAGTTGCCTTGCTCGCGAGATCGCATGCCTGCTCGCCGTTGCTTGCCTCCAACACGGTGTAGCCGAATCGCACCAGCATGTTCCGGGCTAGAACACGGAGGACGTCGTCATCTTCTGCGAGCAGGATGGTTTCCTGTCCCTGGAGTGACGAGATCAATGCGGGCTGGCCCGACTCAGGCTCGATATGCGCCTCCACGATGGGGAGGAAGATCTTGAATGTGGTTCCGGCGCCGACTTCACTGTGCACCTCGATGTAACCGTCGCTTTGCTTGACGATGCCATACACCGTCGCCAGTCCGAGCCCTGTACCTTTCCCCTTTTCCTTGGTGGTATAGAAAGGCTCGAAGATGCGGGCCTGGGTGCCTGAGTCCATTCCCGTTCCCGTATCCGACACCGTAAGCAGGACGTACTGCCCGGGCCTGAACGGATAGGAGTAGCGCCGGATTTCGGCGTCGCCCATGATCACATTGGCGGTCGTGATCGCGAACTTGCCGCCATGCGGCATGGCATCCCGCGCATTGACCGCCACATTCAGAATCACTTGTTCGAGCTGTCCCTGATCGGCTCGCACGTTCCCCAGCGCCGGATCCAGGACCGTGTTGAGCTCAATGTCTTCGCCAATCAGGCGGCGGAGCATCTTCTCCATGTCGCTGATGACGTCGTTCAGATCGAGCACTTTGGTTTCGAGAACCTGCTGGCGGCTGAAAGCCAGCAATTGCCGCGTCAAGGACGCAGCCCGCTGCCCCGCCCGAAGGATTTCATCCACACAACTGCGGTCAGGATCGTCCTCCGCCGTGTTCTCCTGCAGGATCTCTGTGTACCCAATGATTACGCCGAGCAGATTATTGAAATCGTGGGCAATTCCTCCCGACAACCGGCCGATGGCATCCATCTTTTGCGCCTGACGGAATTGTTCCTCAAGCCGCCTGCGATCGGTAATGTCACGGTTCACGATCACCAGGTTTTCGACTTTTCCGCTGGAGCTCAGAACCGCACTCGCCGTCGATTCAAGGTTTCTCCAGGTGCCATTCTTATGGCGCATCCGGTACTCAATCTGCCGGCCGATTCCTTCTGTTCGCGCCTGGGCGGCTGCCTCCTGAACCAGTTGCCGGTCGTCCGGGTGGACTTGCTCGAGTGCGGGGGTGCTCTGAAGTTCCTCCAGGCTGTAACCCAGGAGCCTCTGGTAAGCGGGGCTGTTGTATACCCGGCGGCCATTGCCGTCGACCACTGCGATCATGTCGGCGGCATTCTCGGTAATCAGGCGGAAAACTTCTTCGCGTTCGAGAAGCCGCCGCCGGATGCGGTAGATCTGAAGTTGCTGGAAGACGATGTAAATGTCGAAAAGAAGTACCAGGCCCACCAAGCCGCGGACGCCCAGTGTCATTTCGCCGACGCGCGTTTCCAATCCAGCCTGGTGCAGAATCGGAACAACAAAAGAGGCCAATCCCAAAGTCAGCAGGAGAGTAACTAGCACGGCCGATGACCACAGCCACCATTCGCGGCGCTCGATCCGTCGCATGCCCAACCGGATAGCTAGACCACTGTCGCTACCAGGTTCATCCGACATTGGATCCCTCGACATAGGCGGGTATCTACCGTGCCAGTAGGCTTAGTGCACGACCGGTTCCGTTACGCCCTGGCGGCCACTCAGATCGGCATCTCATTGCAGACAATAACGTTACGGCGGTGCCAGGGGACGAAATGGACTTAGAGCCGTGGAATTTGTCCAGATACCAGACGCGTTTCCGCGATCTGTACTGGATCGAATTCGCCGCTTGTGTGAGAATCCCCGCACCCCGGATCCCATGTCGAAGACCAGTCGCAATACGGCCTTCCTCCCGCTGGACGGCCTTCTCGCTATCAAACAACGCAAACCCGTCCCGCATGCATTCGTGCTCGACGCCATCGCGTCGCTTCCGCCCCGGACCCACCCCATGTTCGGCTGCCTCGCGATCTACGTTCAGGACAAGATTGTCCTCATCCTCCGCGACAAACGCGACCAGACGGCAGACAACGGAGTGTGGCTCGCTACCACCGATGAGCACCATCAGAGCCTGCGGCGGGAGTTCCCCAACATGCGATCCATTCAGGTGTTGGGAAAGAAGGTAACGGGCTGGCAGATCCTTCCGGCCGATGCGCAGGATTTTGAGGAAGCGGCGTTGCGCGCCTGCGAGCTCGTTATTGCCGGGGATCCTAGAATCGGGAAGGTGCCGGGGGCACGGCGGGCTTCGAGATCAAAGAAAAAGAAGAAGACGGCGAAGTCTTCGAAGCGCTAAAAGCATGCCGGGCAGATATGCTAGACCACGTTCATAGCTTCCGGATGGCCCGGAGAAAACTCTCAGTTCGACGATTTAATCTGCATGGTTTCGTCGATCCAAAGCTGCGCTGGAGCGCCGGCACTGTCCCGAGTGGCCGTCGCCTGAAAGCCGCTGGGAGTGATATCAACATCGTAGGCATACGGAGGCCGCTGTCTTTGGATCGTGAGGTAGTTCCCCGAAATCAACTCATCCAGTGAAGCGTACTTCTGTTGCGTGGCAAAGTACCCGCGCTCGGCATTGGCGATGCCAATGAGATCGTTTTTCACGCCCACGATGTTAGCCGTTCCGGCGGGACTGCCTCCTCCGCTCGTGGTAGAGGCGTCCTTCAATTGGATCGAATAAATGTACATGCCGACAGCCATCACGATCATGGTGCTTATGAAGCCAAAAGCACGACCCATCGCTCCCTCCGCATGCTGTCATTGCATCGCGAAATGGCTTCAGGGACAAGTAACTGGAGTGTAGTGTCCAAGCCGGCTGAATTCGGGATCTGAAGATTGGTCGGCCCTAGAGGACGATTTTCGAACTTTTCTGCGGCCGCCGGTCCAACAGGCTCAAATTTGAGACGTGGCGGTAGTTGGTGTAGTCGGGATGTTTCGTCAGTCATCCGGTAGGCCCCCGAACGGCGATCTGCTCCCAACTCATCTGGTATGAGGAAATTGGGTACGATCAGCCGCTCACCAACACGCTCAGCAATGCTGCCCAGCGTGCAGACCCGCCTCACCAATCTCCTCGAACCCAACGCTTCCAGCCTGGAGGCACGAGCTATCTACGACGATCTCTGCCAGCCCTATCGCGGGATTCATTTCGATTTCGGCGGGCCTGCAGAGCGTTCGACGTTCGGCAGCGTGCTGCCAAGGCGATTGCGCGCGGGCGCTGATAATGTCACTTGTAAATACAGTTTCTTGAGATGCGCCCGATGTCGGGCTTGGGTAACGGCCTAGGTTTGACTTAGAATCAACACCCCGATGTATTCCTATCGCAATGACGCAAGACTAGGGTTCTTCGTCGCACTCCTGTTGGCCGCGACAACGTTCGTGCTAGCCCAGGGCGGTGGTGCGGCTGCCCCAGTCGGTCCGCGCTTTCGTGTGGTCAGGGCGATGAGCGGTTCCCGCGGATCGCAGCAGGGCGGCCGGTACATCATCGAAGACCCACGGAACTCTTTCTACGTTCCCGCCGACAAGCATGTAAGCGTGTACTTCGAGTGGGAAGGGCCACTGGGGACGCATCATTTCGAGGCCTCTTGGAAGAACCCGGAAGGCAAGGTAGTGGTCATCTCCGACTTCAGCTCCGAGGCCAAGGACAAGCGCTTTGCGGGGTACTGGCAGCTTGACCTCAACGACTCGATGCCGGCTGGGACATGGTCGGTAGACGCAAGAATTGACGGTGAATCGGCGGGCTCACAGAACTTTCAGGTTCTTGCTGCGGAAAAACCTGCCAATGCCGAGCCCACGCGCCATATGCTGGATCCGGCCGAAATCTACAGGCGTGCTCTGAAAGTCAGTGTTTTCGTCGATAGGTTGACCGTCAAAGGTGAGAAGAAGGGCACCGGCTCAGGCTTCTTCATCGGCGACAATATGGTACTGACCGCCTTTCAGGTCATCGACGGGGCCGGCAATCTTCGCGTACGTCTGCCCGACGGTACAAGTGCCGAGACCAACCAAGTGATCGGTTGGAATCGCCTGCAAGACTGGGCGATTCTGCGTGTGCCTCAAACCGCATCGGGCAAATTGGAGCGGGCTGTGCCCGGATCATGGTCGGTGGGGGATCGCTGTTTCTCGCTGGACGTACAGGCTGGGGAAAGCCGGGTCATCATCGACGAGAGCATCACCGGCACGAACAGCCTTCCCGCGGTTGGAGATCGTCTTAATCTTTCCTATAGCCCGGCGGGAGCGGCCATCGGAGCCCCTGTGCTCAACGAGTATGGAGAGGTCGTTGGCATCTTCGGAGGAAGCATTTACCCCGGCATGCCATCCCGGGCGGAAGCCTTCAACTACTCGGCGGCTGTTCTCCACCAATCCGCCATGGCGACTCCCATCACGCTGGTCAGTAATCCCGCTCCAACTGCGGAGAGTACGCGACTCGAGGAGTTAGCTCACAGCGGTCAGTTTGTTCCTCCGTTAATCGAGCAGCCGGAACTGCTATACGGTATTCTCTCTTCCCACTTTGATTTAAAGAAGGGTCAAGTCCCGTCTTCGCGCGAGACTAAGGGAGAACTTTCCCTGAAAGAGGGTAACTGCGCTGTCTTGCTGGCCTGGAACCCACGAGCCAAAGCAAAGGGCCAGATTGCACTTCGCATGTTTGATATTTTCAACCATGCCGTCATGGTCAGTAAGCCATCACCGCTTCAATTAAAGCCGGGGACGTACCTGACCAATATGTGGAACGTCCCGATTGATAAGCTTCGCCTTGGGATGTATCGCATCGATGCCCTGCAGGATGAAAATACGATCTGGCGAGCCTACTTTCAACTGGTGGAGTGAACAGAACTCGCGCAGATTGTCCAGGACTGCCTATCCCAGGCGGCCTAGGTTGTTGGTGTAATGGCAATGTTGCAACAATTACCGTTCGCCTGAGGCATAATCGGCTCAACGTGAAACACCTATTTTGCTCTCTTGTCTTGCTGGCGGGCAGTATGTTGGCCGCACAGAACATCCCGCAGGAACTTGTCGGAAAATGGGTCATTCAGCGGGAACTGCCCACGCGAACGATTTCCTGTTGGGGCGAAAAAGAGGCTAAAGCAATCATCGGAGCCGAGATCGAGTACACGGCTGATTCGTTCAGGTGGAAGCATATCGTAGTCAAGCATCCCACCATCGCGGTAGCAGTCGTTAGCGCCGAGCAGTTTTTGCGCGAGAACTCATCACCTAGCGTGAATGGTTCACAAGTTCGGTTTCGTCAGCTTGGTGTAGACGCGTCGGTAGTGAGACAGGTAGGCATCAACCACACGCCAGCGGAGATTACGGGCGCTACCACGGAAATACCCGGAGACGTGGTGTTGCTCAAGAACCGCAACACTATCGTTTTCTCCGTTTGCAAAGTCTATTTCGAGGCGAAGCGACTCCGTCCCTGAGAATCCGATTGACGTAATCAGGCGTGGCTCAGGCGTTTACACCAACTACGCATCGACCCGGATCAAAAGTGCCGAACGGGTATGCTGGCAAGTTCCTGAGAGCAGGACTGGATTTTGATTGGTCGGGACGGGCAGATTTGAACTGCCGACCCCTCGCACCCCAAGCGAGTGCTCTACCAGGCTGAGCCACGTCCCGACACTGATGCGCTGCCCAGGATGGCAGCGCGGGGTTAACTTCAAGATTTTACACTAGCGCGGCCGGCCTTGGGGCCGAACCGGACTTTCGCCCTTGGGAATCCCGCTGCTGGCATCCTTTCCCTTTCCGACGGTAGCAGCCCGTTTGTCATCTTCCCTCGCGCCTGCCGGACCAGAGAAAATTATGGCGCCATGTTCAATCACCGTTACACGGGCAGCATCCTCGTCAATGGCAGTCCGCGTCAAGTCAACATTGCGGGGAACCCGCTCGGTCGCACTGTGATCCAGGTGGATGGAGCCACGGTGTATGACAAGAAGCCCTTTATTCAAAAGGAGGTCATCGATTTCAATGTGCTTCCGGGCAAATCCGCGAAAATGCGCTGGCACCAGGTTTCTGCGCTGAAAATGGAAGTTGACGTAATCGTCGACAACCAGGCTACTACCCTCTCAGCCCTGGCCAAGGACGGTTCCGTGCGTCAACCGGTGGGCGAGAAAGCCCGACGGACATTCCAGATGCGCATAACCGGGTTTGGCCTTCTGGCGGGAGCGGCCTTCTGTTTCCTACTTAACTACAACGAACTCACGAGCAAGGGAGAGTACTACCCCAAGGCCCTCGCCCTTATCCCTGTATTTACCCTGATGGGGCTAGCCGGCATTGTGCACCCTGACTTCGATTTCTCGCCGAAAAACAAGGTCGCCGTTTGGGTGACATTCGGAGTCAGCCTCGCCCTGGTCGCCTTTGGCTTCACGATCTTTACCGACTGGTTCCTGGGGACCTTCGCCACACGCTAACCTAAGGACACTCTCAGGAATTTCATCCCCAGAGGGACAACTAGATCACTTCCTTCGACTCTTCGCTAGTTTCCTGCTCGTCCCCGTGGACGAGCCCGAACTTCTTCAACTTGTAACGCAGAGCGTCGCGGCTGATGTCGAGCAACTTGGCGGCTTGGGTCTGATTGTTGCTGGCCTGTCTCATCGCCAGTTCGACCATGGCCCGCTCGACTTCCTCGAGAGACGTGCCGCCCTCGGGAATGTAAAGACGGGGCAGGAAGCGCCCATTGGGCAGGGTTTGGCCGCTTTCGGGAGCAGCGGTGCGTTCAAAAGCCGTGAGGCCGGCATTGGCGTCGTTAACGGCAAACGGCAGGTACGCCGGACGCAACAGCGGCTCGTCTTCCAGAATCATGGCCCGCTCGATCGAGTTCTTGAGTTCGCGCACATTCCCTGGCCAGTTGTTCTGCAGCAGCAGTCGCCGTGTCTCCTCGGTGACCCCGCGGACCGACTTCCGGAAGCGGCGATTGTAGCGTTCGATGAAAAAACTGACCAGCGAAAGAATGTCTTCTCTCCGGTCGCGCAGCGGCGGGATGAAGATGGCAATAATTGCCAGACGATAGTAAAGATCCTGCCGGAACTGGCCTTCGCGCACGGCCTTTTCAATGTCGCGATTGGAAGCGGCGATCACGCGCACGTCCACCTGCATGTCGCGCACGCCACCCACCCGGCGGATCACCTGGTCTTCCAGCACGCGCAGCAGCTTGGCCTGCAGAAGCGGTGAGAGTTCGCCGATCTCGTCGAGGAATAGCGTTCCTCCGTCCGCCATTTCGAACAGCCCCTTCTTCATCTGCTTGGCGTCGGTGAAGGCCCCTCTTTCGTGGCCAAAGAGCTCGGCTTCCATCAGGGTCTCGGGAATCGCCGAACAGTTGATCGCGACAAAAGGCTTCTCCTGGCGGGTGCTTTCGTAGTGGATCGCCTTGGCGATCAGGTCCTTGCCCGTACCGCTTTCGCCCTGGATGAGGATGGTGGTAGCCTCGCTGGCGGCAACCTTGCGGACAAAATTCATCAGCTCGGTCATCTTGGGGGAGTTGCCCACGATCTCGTGATAGCCGGCGCGACGCTTCATCTCGCCGCGCAGCGATTGCACTTCCGAGCGCAAGCGGGAAGTCTCCAGCGCGTTCTTGATGGCGACGCGGAGTTCGTCGAAATCCAGGGGCTTGCCAACAAAATCGTAGGCACCGAGCTTGAGTGCCGCCTTCACATCGTCCAGCTGCGGGTCGGCCGTGATCATGATGACGGCGCGGGCATCGCCATTTTTCTTGAGCTGGTCGAGGACTTCGAGCCCGCTCAAGTCGGGAAGGCGCACGTCGAGCAGGACGAGGTCGGGAGATTCATGCTGCGCCACCCGGAGACCGGGCTCGCCGGCTTCCGCCTCGAGGACCTGATAACCCCATTCTTCACATTTCTGGCGCAGGGACCAGCGCACCAGGCGCTCGTCATCCACCACCAGAATTTTCTCTGCGGCCATGCGGAATGCCCCTATTCTAACGCACCCGTTCGCCCTGCCCTTTCTGGAGCCGTCGCGCCGTCGGCCGCGCTCCGCCGGGGACGGCGCCAACCCTCAACCTTGCAACAAGTTCCCCCAGGGTCCCCGCATCACGGCCGTGCGTGATCAACCATCACCACCAGACTGGCGGCCCGGCGCCGCGGCATAATCCGGCGGGACAACACGGGGCCTTGCCAGCCGTGCCCTGATGTTGCTCCAATAGAACAAGAGAAACGGGGAGGTCTTCAACATTGGCAATCCTGGTGACAGGTGGAGCGGGCTATATCGGCAGTCATGCGGCGCGCGCCCTGCGGCGTTCCGGCTACGAAGTGATCCTGTACGACAACCTTTCGACCAGCGACCGGCGGCTGACGGAGGGGTTCGAACTGGTCACCGCCGATATTGCCGATGAGCAGGCGCTCAAGCCGGTGCTCAAACGCGTCGACGCCGTGATGCATTTTGCCGCCCATGCCTACGTCGGCGAGTCAGTCGAGAATCCTCGCAAGTATTTTCGGAACAATGTTGAGGGCGGGTTATGCCTGTTGAATACCGCGCTGGACGCCGGCATCCGCCGCTTTGTATTTTCCTCAACCTGTGCGGTGTACGGAGTACCCGCGCAAATTCCTATCAAGGAGGAAACCCAGCGCCAGCCGGTGAATCCCTACGGCGTGACCAAGCTCTTTTTCGAAAATGCTCTGGAGGCCTATGGACGCGCCTATGGCCTGCGCTTTGTCTGCTTGCGTTACTTCAATGCCGCGGGGGCGGATGAGGGCGGGGAAATCGGCGAACTCCACGACCCCGAGACCCATCTGATTCCCCTCGCACTTGCCGCCGCTGCCCCGGGGGATCGCGAACTCCAGATCTTCGGGACCGACTACCCAACCGCGGACGGTACCTGTATTCGCGACTATATCCACGTCAATGATCTGGCCGACGCGCACGTTCGCTCCCTGCAGTACCTGGAGAAGGGCGGGCATTCCGTTGAGCTCAACCTCGGGACGGGGCAAGGGCACTCGGTCTATGAAATCCTCCAGATGACAGAGACGGTAACCGGCGCCGCCGTGCGCCGCCGGGTCGTGCCCCGGCGCCATGGGGACCCTCCGGTTCTGATCGCCGACGCAACTCGCGCCCAGCGGATGCTGGGATGGAAGGCCACACGCTCCCTTCGGGACATAGTCTCGACCGCCTGGAACTGGATGCAGAAGGCGCGGAGTGAGCCCCAGCGGGCGTGACCGAATTACGAAATCTCCAAACTTCAGTAACCGAAGAAGTAACCATTCTCCAGTGATTCAAATCACTGAATGAGAACGGTCTTCTGGGAGATGATGCGGTTCTTCCCTATTCTGGAATTCGTGTCGGTGATCGGCAGGCACATCATGAAACTGGTGCTGTCGTTGGTGGTGGCTTTGGCGGTGGCGGGAGCACTACTCGCGCAACAGGGTCTTACCGATCCCTCGGCTAACGCACTCGGCCCGCACGGCAATGGGGGCCGCGGCTGTCCGGCCTGCCATGCTCCTCACAATGCGGCCTACGGGGAAAGCGCGGCGTCTTCAGGTGCCCAGTCCGCTTTAGTGGCCGCGGGCGATGAGATGTTCTCCGGGCAAGGCCTCGATTCTCGCGCGAACCAGGGAATCGATTCTGCCGAGGAAACCCGGTTGGCCCCCACGATTCCTGGCTACGATCAGCAGGAGGATGAAGTCCGTGGAGTGGCCATCTGCCTGAGCTGTCACGACGGTAATATCGCCAAGGAAACGATGATGAGCGGGGTGGGCTACGATCAGAGGGCGGGCCTTTTGCCGGCGGGCCCAAACTCAGGCGTCGTCAGTTTCTTCACTTGGCGGGGCAATAGCGGCCTGGTGAATGACCGGTACTTCAATAATGTTGACCATCCCGTTGGCCCGTCGGCCAACCTGGGCGCGGTCTACCTGAATACGCGGGACATCATCGTCAGCCGGGACACGGCGAACGTTCAGAGCGTCAACATCGTGGCGGATACTCCGGAAGCGTACTTCGCCGCCAACTATGGTTTTCCTTCCTTGCTGAGGGGGAAATGGAGCTACCCGCGCACCAATGCCGGCGGTAAAGTGGACCCCACTAAATTTTTTGTGCTCTGCACTACCTGTCACGATCCACATGGAACCACGGGTTCGCACAAGACCTATTTCTTCCTGAACGCGCCCTACAACCCGAACGCGAAGTTTGATCCGAAAACCCAGGCCCCTTCCACCACGCAGTTTTGCCGCCAGTGCCACTTCACGTTATCGAACGAATACAACGGACAAAGCCACGTCGCCACGGTGTACTGATCCCGGATCCCGCCGGCACCAGTTCCTGCGCTTCCTGTGATCTTCGTCACATCTGCTTGTGACGATGAATATTGTCCCCCGTCCCGGCCGCCTCGTAGTGTAGAGATACCATTGGTGGCGGATGGCTCTCCGATTAGCGGACGCGCCTCGCCGGGTAAGGAAAAATGCCAACCCTCATCATCGCCGTCCTCTCGCTTGCCGCCTACGCGACCGGGGCGGTGATCGTCAGGCGCCGGCTGGCATCCCATCTCAGCACCGCGGTTGGCCCTTTTGAGTTAGTCGTCTTCGTGGGGGCGGTGGTGGGGATGGTTCTTCTCCGGCGTCCTCATTACGCATTCGGGCACTATGCTATCTGGGCAGCCGCTATGTTCTTGATTGGAACGATCACCGCTTGGACCGTTCTATTCCACCAGCAGCGGATCACCGGCGGGACACGTGAGTTTGAAGATGTCGCGGCGCACGAGCCACTGGCCAGCCCATGGAAGCGATGGATCAAATTTTCCCGCGCCGTTGCCGACTACGAATTCCGGCTGTTCCTAGTCGCCTGCTATCTGCTGCTGGTGGGCCCCATCGCGGTGGCTTTCCGTTTTGGACGGACCGAACCGGACGTCAGCGACGGCGCATCCACCTGGCTGCCCAAAAGTGATACGCCCGGCGTGGATGCTGCCCGGAGGCCGTTCTGAGTGAACATTCTCGGCATATCCTGCTACTACCATGACGCCGCCGCCGCCCTGCTGCAGGATGGCATGCTGGTGGCGGCGGCCCAGGAAGAGCGCTTCAGCCGTATCAAGAACGATCCTTCGTTTCCGCAGCTGGCGATCCGGTTCTGCCTCGCGCAGGCGGGGATCCGTCCAGAAGACCTCGATTTTGTGGTGCTGCACGAGAAGCCGCTGCTGAAACTTGAGCGTTTCTTCACTTCCACGCTTCGCTACTGGCCGCACGCCTGGAGCCTGTTTCAGGACGGCACCGTCAGCTGGATGAAGCAGAAGCTTTGGATCCGGGCCAAGATCGCCGAGGAACTCGGCATTGACCGCGACAAGATTCTGTTCGTCGAACATCACATGGCGCACGCTGCCAGTGCGTTCTTCTGCTCTCCGTTTGAGCAGTCGGCTGTATTGACCGTGGACGGCGTCGGTGAGTGGGCCACTGCCACCATGGGCACCGCCACCAGTTCTCCTTGCGCCATTCACCTGACCCGCGAGATGCGGTTCCCCGACTCGCTGGGGCTGCTCTATTCCACCTTCACGGCATTTCTCGGCTTTGAGGTGAATGAAGGAGAATACAAGGTGATGGGTATGGCGCCCTACGGCGAGCCGCGCTATCTGGAAGAACTCCACCGCCTGGTGCACCTGCACGACGACGGCAGCCTGCACCTGGATCCCAGTTTTTTTTCTTTCCAGTATTCATCGCAGCGAAGTTTCAGCGGGCGTTTTCTGGATGTATTTGGGCCGCCGCGCGATCCCAACCTTGAGTTTGTCACCGGACGCGCGGACACGGGCGACGGTCCGGAAGAACTGAAGCGGCGCAACCAGCACTACGCAGACATCGCCGCCACCGTGCAGCAGTTTACTGAACAGGCATTGCTGAAGATGGCAACCCATCTCCAGCGCACCACGGGGGCCAAAGACCTCTGCATGGCGGGCGGAGTTGCGCTCAACAGCGTCGCCAACACGCGACTGCTCCGCAGTGCCGGCTTCGAGCGGATCTTCATTCAACCGGCGGCCGGCGACGCCGGCGGCGCTCTGGGCGCGGCCCAGTACGCCTGGCACGTGTTGCTGGGACATCCCCGATCCTTTGTGATGGAACATGCGTTCTGGGGGCGCTCCTACGACAACGCTGAGATCGCACCTGCCTTGGCCGATACCGGCGCGGAACATATTGCGAACGAGAACCAGCTGATCGAGCGGGCGGTTGAGGATGTGATGGCGGGCAAAGTGATCGCATGGTTCCAGGGGCGGTTTGAGTGGGGACCACGGGCCCTGGGTAATAGAAGCATCCTTGCGGACCCCCGCCGGAATGAGATGAAGGCGATCGTAAACAGCAAGATCAAGTTTCGCGAACCGTTTCGTCCCTTCGCTCCGGTCGTCCCGGAGTCCTCTGTGGACTCGCTGTTTGAGGCGCCCGCGCACATGGAGCAGCAGTACCCGGCACGGTTCATGCTGATGGTGGTTCCGTGGAAAGATGGCGCTGGGCAACGGGTTCCGGCCGTGAACCACCTTGGCACGGGGCGGCTGCAGTCCCTCCGGCAAGAGTGGAATCCGCGCTACTTTTCGTTACTCAAGAACTTTGGCGATGCCACCGGAGTACCGGTGCTGATGAACACCAGCTTTAATGTGCGGGGAGAGCCGATCGTTGCCAGCCCGCAGGACGCGTTACGGACCTTCCGCAAGAGCGGTCTGGATGTGCTGTACATCGGCGACTATCGCCTCGGGAAGTGATGGTTATGAGCGTTCTGCGCCAACTCGCAATCCGGTCCGCTACGGTGGCCGAGGTTTTCTCATTCCTGTGGCAGCGCAAGCTCTGGTGGCTGATCCCGCTGGCCTTGCTGATGCTCGTGATGGGAATCCTCTTCCTGCTCGTGCAGGTTTCGTCGGTTGCACCCGGTATGTATCCGCTGTGAGATCGCTCTTCCGGGTACAGCAATGCGGGCGGCGAGGGAGTCCGGCAGGTTCTATCGAATCAAGGTGCCGTCGGGCGCAACAAAGGGAATGTCGTCATACGGGCGGGCGCTGCGGAATTCCTGGGTCGCGGAAATGCGGTCGCGGTCGTACAGCAAAAGCCCAAAATTCAGGTGCAGCATGTGGTCTTCCGGATTCTGAGCGATGGCCCACCGGTACTGCTCCACCGTTTCTTCGTAGCTGTCGCTCGGGGGCTGCGCCTCCAGAGTGAGCCGTTGCACTTGTTGCTTCTGATTCAGCTGGTTCGTAAAAGGCGGACGGAACATCCGCTGAAGTATCTCGCCCGCCAGGCGGGAACGATCATACGGTGTGAAGGCAAGCAGGCGCTCGCACTCCGCTTGGCTGGGAACGTCGTCGCCGGCGGAACGCTGGGCCTCCGGCGGCAACATGCCCGCAATCCGGGAGAACAGAACGTGCGCCAGCAGGTAGTTGCCGCGCGGGTTCAGGTGCACGTGCTCGTAAAGCAACTCGCTGCCCGGAATCCCGTGGTCGCTGTGCTCGGCAAACAGCCTCTGAGCGTCCACCAGTTCGACTCCTGAGCCCCCCGCGGCCGCCACCGAACGCATGATGTTGTTCATTTCGGTGTCCGCGCGAAAACGCAGCGTGTCCAGATCCTGGGCTCGGACATAGTGGTCCTTGGCGGCGGGAAAATTCCCGAGATTCCAAAGGCAGGTCGCGATCCGGAATTGAAGCTCGGCATACGAGTCGTCAATCTCCGCCGCCAGGAGGTAGAGTTTCAGCGCTTCCGCATACGAGCCCGAGTCCTGGAGTTGCGCGCCGCGCTGGACAAGATCGGTCCAGGAATTCAGGGCATCCGGTTTCAGGCCCGGGCGGTGCGAGGAAGCGAATGGGGCGCAGTCCTTCAAGTTCGTTGCGACCGTGCTGACCAGGACTTTTGCCCCCGAACTTCGCGCCACCGCGACCATGTCGTGGAGATTGGCCGCGAAATTCGCGTAAGCACGGGTCATCAGCGGGGAATCGGCCCGCACCTGCTTGTCCAGGAACATTTCCATCCCGCGCCACTCCTGCGGGTCCTGCTTCGGACTGGTGGCCTTGGCCAGCAGTTGCCCGATTCGCGTGGACCGGACGAAGATGCTGGTGCGAATGACCGGGAGGCTCAGCGCGGGCGACGTCAACACCGTTCCCGGACCGAAGGGCCCGATGACTTCGTTGTTCCCGGTGTAGATGATGAACAGATCGGGCTGGTGCTGCGCCATGTCCTCCGCAATCGGCAACACGACGTAGGAGTTAATCGCGGTGGCGGCGGTGTTAATGACCTCGAACTTCATCGCGGGGAAGCGGTTCCGCAGCATCACCTCGAGGTACCGGCTGAATCCGTAGGCTGGATCTGGATCTCCGTAGGCGGCCGATTCTCCGAGCACGAAGATCCGGAACGTGCCCCGCGGCTTGGCGGCCGGAATCGCATAGGGGTGCGGGGACCGGATCATCCCGTTGGGGAAGAATGGTTTCGTGAAAAACACGTTGTTGCAAACCGCCGCGTGGCCCTGGGCCCGGCAAAGTCGAGTGACGCCGGCCGGGGTGCCGATTCCGAGGACCCGTAACGCTCCCTCCGCAATCCCCAGAATCAGAAGCGGCACGAGGACCGCGATTGCGATCTTCGCGGACCAGTGCGGCCACCGGGAAGCGGTGGGTATCATTTTTGCTGGAGATCCCATTTTGACGTTCTCGCGCGCGAATCAGCTTGCATGCTGTTGATCGGCTACATGGTCGCAGGCTTGTCGGTTTTCGTGCCGGGGGCCATATCGGAATGCGCTTTTGCCTTCTCGATGAGTTGCTGAACTTTGGAGCGGTCGGGGTAGTCCGGAACCGCCTTCAGCAGTTGTTCCCAGCTCGCCACCGCCGCTTTGGCGTCGTTCTTGCCTTGCCACTGCACCATCCCCATATTGAACATCGTCTGGGCGTGCCTGGGGTCGTACTTCAGCACCGTACGAAACTCCTGCACCGCTCGATCCGCATCGCCCAGATAGTAGTAGGAGGTGCCGAGGTCGGTGCGAACGTCGGGATTCTTGGGGTCCGCTTTTAAAGACTGGTCATAGAACTTGACGGCCTCGCTGTAATTCCGCGTGTCGTAGTAGACATTGCCGATCTGGGCCAGAAGAGCGGGATCATTGGGGCTTGCCTGAAGGCGGGCCAGCAACGGCTCGGCCTGCTTATCCGCCATGTGCTTCAGTTGCTCGGGAGTGACCTGGCCCTGACCGGCCGGCGTGCCCCGGGGCGCGGTCGAGGCCGCACTGGCACTCACGCTCGGAGATGCTTGCGACGCTGAGCCGCGAAAGAAGTAGCCCATGCAAATGCCGACCAGCAGGCAAATTACCGCCAGCATGTAAGCCTGAAGACTCGTCCAGTTGGTCGAACGTCCCGCCTGATCCTGCCCCATTGTCCCCATCCTTCCGTTCCCGGCTTGCGCAACGCGTACTGCAATGTCTCAAGAGAATTATTGTTCCCGGGCCTTACACCGGCATGTGATCCAGATCACAATTTCCTGTGAGCGGTACCACATCGGGCTGCGGAGCCGGGCAGCTAGCGCCCCACGGTTTGCTTTTTTCCCGCCGCGGGAGCAGGAATGACGGAGCCGTCCGCGTTGTGGTCGTAGCCATGGCACATCAGCGTGCACGTATTGGTCGCCCGATTGTAAGAGATGGGCGCGCTTCCGTTCAGGCCCACCACGTTGGCGTCAAAATTCACCAGCCGCTCGCCGGTAATATTCCCCGACAGTGAGCCCATGCCGTGCGCCGTGTGACACGCGGAACAGGACATGCCTTGATCGGAAACGTGGGTGAGGTGACCGCCCTTCCCCGTGGAACCCGGCCTGAAGCTTGCGTCCGACAACACGTTGGTCAGGTCGTGACATTTCGCACACAGGGCGTAGGGACCCGGACTGGCCCCACCGGCGCCCAGATCGGGATTCGGGAACAAATTCAAGACTGGACTGCCGGGGCCGTTGAGCGGAGGACTGTTGCCCGGAGCCACCTGGCTGAATTCATAGCGGCGCTCCATGATGTGCCCATAGGTGGAGCCGTGCGGCCCGCTTGGTCCCGACCCGCCGAATTCGCGGTTGTCGTCGCTGTTATGGCAGTCCGAACAGAACACCCTGGCTCCGGTACCCGCCCCCAGAGCGCGCTGGCTCGCCGTGCTGCCATCAAGGTTCAGCATGTAGGTACGCAGACTGGGCTGCGGCCAGGGACTGCTGCTGTCATGGGTCACGGGGTGGCTGGAGGTGGCGGTCGCCGCGAACTCTGGAATCACATTCAAAGGATCGGCGGCGCTGACCGCCCGGATCGGAAAGTATCCGTAGATCTGCAGCCTTTGTTTGCCCGGACTCGTCCCATGGCATCGGAGGCAATTCTCGTATTGGTTGACGGCCGGACGCACGACCGTCGTCCCGTCAGCGGCACTCACTCCGACTGTGCCGGTTTGAGATCCGCGAATTCCCGGCGGGGGAGAGAACGTCGTCACCTGGAACGACGAGTGTGCGTTGTGGCAATCGGCGCACGTCGAATGCCGGTTGTTCAACAGCACCGCCGGCTCCTCCGCGTCGTGCGGATTGTTTCCTGCCGGTAGCGGATGCCCGATCTTTCCCAACTCGGCATAGACGTTGGCCAGAGGCTGTTGGAGACTGGCGCTGCCGTTGTGGCAGGTGAAGCAATTCTGGGTGGCTGCATCCATGTTCGCCTGCACCGGAACCGGGCCCCGCAGCAATTGCGCCGGGCCGTTCGAGTTATGCGCCATATGGCAGGACAGGCAGGCGAACTGCGCAACCGTGCTGTAGCTTCCGATCTTGGCTTCGACCGCGACCGCATTCCCAGAGGTCGCGTGAATGCTCGTCGACCATAGCGCCAGCGGGTTGACTTGCCCATTGACCTGCCTGTCGTTCGGTTCATGGCAGGCCAGGCACATCTGGCCGTTGATGCTGTTCCGGACCAGAAAATTCGAGGAAACCGGATCAATGCCCTGGGCATGCGGCTCATGACAACTCGTGCACTCCACATTGCCCTTGATGAGCTTCACTTTTTGCAGCGGGTCGCTGGTGGTTCCAGTTGCCACCAGGCTGGCGACCAGATTGGGAGAATCTTTCAGCGGCAGCTTGAAGCTGAACGGATGCGACCGCGTCAAATCGGTGCCGAATACGTCGCTCGTGTACATGGCCCCGGTCATGGAAAGCTGCCCATAGGGCACGCTGGTTCCAGGAGCGACCGTGCCATCGTGACAGCTCAAGCAGAGAGTGCTGGAGGCGCCCAGAACAGGTTGCAGGCCGATATTCTGCTCCGTCTTGCTGGTGTAAGGGGTGTAGGTCTGGGCGGAGAGCGTCTGGCTCCACAGAGGGGTAAGCCCTCCGACCCCGGAGTGAGGCGCATGGCAGAACAGGCAAGCTCCCGAGGGGCCGCCCTTGATGGGTGCCGGGCCGGACGGCGAGAGGTCATGGATTCCAAGCGCGTCGCCCGTCATCTGCGCTTGCGCGCACGGGAGAAGCCCGAGAATCAAGATGCAGGCAAGCCCGAGATTTTTCACGGCTGACCTCCCTTGGCCTGCCGGGTAATTCCGGTATAGCGGAATACCTGGACCCGCTGGTTGTAGGCATCCACCACAAAGACGCGATCCTCGCGATCGATGAACAATCCTGCCGGCAACTGAAAGTGTCCGGCGCCCGTACCCCGGCCTCCAAAGTAATACAGCAGGCGGCCTTCGCCGTCGAAAACCTGCACCACCGAGTAGAAGGCGTCCACCACGTAATAGTGGCCTTCGGAATCGACGGCGATACCCTTGGGCCGGAACATGTCGCCGCTGGAATCGCCGATCTTGCCGATGGCGCTGCGAAATGCCCCCGACCGGTCGAGAAACTGGACCCGGAAGTTCATCGCGTCCACGACCGCCAGGGTCTGGTCGCGCAGCAGAACCTCGGTGGGGAAATTGAACTGGACTTCACCCGTGCCGCTCTTGCCGATCTTCTGCAGGATCTGGCCGTCGTTCAGGTCGAGCACGAAGACTTGGTTCCGCAGCGTGTCGGTCACATAGATCCGGTGGGCCTCCGAATCAATGGCGATCCCGGTGGGACGTTTGAAATAGCCCTCGCCGCCCTTGATGCTGCCGATCACCCGGCGGTATTTCCCATCCGCGTCGAACACAAAAATCTTGCCCGCCTCGGAATCGGTTACGTAGATGTTGTCCTGGGCATCAACCGCAACGCACTGCGGCTTGAGCATCGCGTCTTTGTCTTTATAGCGGCGCTGAAGGAACTTATACTTGTGCGCTGCGAAGTCGAAGACATGCACGCCGACCGCTCCCGGATCGGTAATGATGGCCCGCCCCTTCGAATCCACCGTGATGCTGTAGGGGCTCACCATGCGCTTGAAGTCCGGCTCGCCCGCGATCACATTCACCAGCTTGCCCCAGAAGCCGGGCTTGTTGCGCACTTCGCGTTCGGAAGCAAAACTGCGTTCCCAGGTGAGTTTGCGGCCGCCTTCCAGCAACAGGTCGGCAGGACGGACCTCCGCTTCCGGCGTAACTCTCCTGATCTTGACCTTCGCTGCCGAGGCAGTAACCAGCAGCAGAATCACACAGGCTAGCCTGATTGTGGTTCTGTGGAATTTTCTCCGCGCACCGGTCAGAAGAAATTGAACCATCGGGAAACACCAACATAATACGTCGTCACGTCGGTCGGGTTAGTCCCTGCGGAGCCCAAGCCTTGCTGGAATCGAGTATAGCCCCCGGTGAGGTAGAGTTTCCGAACAGGATACCGGGCCTGCACGTTGAACATGTTCGTGTGGGTGCGCGTGTCGAGCGTAGGGGAAAGCGTATTGCTCAAGCTTCTCGAGAAGCTGCCGGTGAGCTGGAGCCTGCGGATCGGTGACCCGCCGGCTCCAAACGACCAGCCCCGGCCGTTGAACAGAATCAGGTCATTGGGACCGATCACCGGTGGGGGCAATGGCGGCTGAATCACTCCTGCCGGAGTAAACAGCGATACGCCGTTGGAATTCGAATAGCTGGCCGAGACCGCATAGCCGCGATGGGTGAGACTCGAGGAGAAGCTCTCCGACTTGCTGGAGAAACCCTCGAACTGGTTCAGCCCGCTATGTCCGCCGCTGAACGAGGCGTTCCAGTAGGTCCGGTAGCCCAACCGCCGGCGTACCGTGCCGCCGTAACCGTACGAAGAGGTGGTGTAGATGGCCACTAAGGTCTGCAGGTTCTGGCTGTAGCTGAAATGCGCACCAACGTCCCACCCGTCAATCCTCCGCGAGTAGTTGAGGTTACTAACCAGGGATGTACCGATATGCCCTTCCTGGTTCGTGTTGTCCATCACTCCAACCACAAACGTAAAGTTGCCGAGGAAGTTGCGCACCATATTGTAGTTCACGGTCGCGCCATATTGGGTGTTGGAAAAGTCCCTCCCGCCCACCACCTGGTTCCAGTGTGTGACCTGGCCCTGCACATAGAGGTTGGAGAAGATGGTGTATCCGGCGCTGGCATTGTATTGCGCCGAGTGCGAGGCGAACTCGGAGAGTGCGGGCGGCGGGGGCGCCCCGGCATTGACCACCTCCTGCACCAGGGCTGCGCTCAGGTTGTTCGTGTAGGTCATTCCCATGGAGAGTGACAGCTTTGACACCGGCCGCAGCATGGCATTCACGTTGGCGGTGTGCGAACTTGCGTCGGTGTGCCCTCCGGCATAGTCGTACCCGTAACCGCTGTGGTGCCATCCGCCGTAGATGTCCCCATGCAGCGGCAGTCTGTGCTGCGCCGTCACGCCATACGAATTCGAGGATGTGTCCGACCTCACCTCTTGCTGGCCGACCAGGAACGCCGGGATGTCGGCACTCGCATTCTGGTGCTGGAAGAATGCTCCCAGCCGGAAACCCGCCACCGTGTAATCCGAGTGCAGGTCGAGCATCTTGTTCGCCGACCCGCTCTGTGCGTCCGAACCGTAGATCGTGGAAGC
>Ga0182021_10002273_pt1 | contig 22353 bp, 18 predicted proteins | sample 612E3MmetaG_FD_120493 | JGI IMG/M metagenome (GOLD analysis project Ga0182021, IMG submission 120493) | Permafrost microbial communities from Stordalen Mire, Sweden - 612E3M metaG (Illumina Assembly) | ecosystem: Environmental > Terrestrial > Soil > Wetlands > Permafrost | place: Sweden... | reverse complement strand
TGGTGGATACGGTCACGGCGATGACCCTGCAGGTGTGCGAGGCGAAAAGCTGCTGGCTGGAGCTCGTGCGCGGCGATCAGCCCTCAGGCGCCGCCGGGTCTGTCGTTCCGTCGTCGGTCCGCGTGGTGGCCATGAAGCACATCGCGCCGGCGGAGATCGAGCAGCTGCATCAGGCGGAAGGGGAAAGCCTGCGTGACGAAGTCATCAGGCGCCGTACACCGCTCGTGATCGACGATATCCTGCGCGAGCCGCGGTTCCTCCACCTGAAGAAGGCGAAAAGCTCCATCGCGTCCATCGTGGTGATGCCGCTCGTGTCGCACAACGCGCTGGTGGGAATTCTGTATGCCACAAAAGACACCTCGTACGGATTCCTCAAGGACGATGTGGACGTGATCTCGGCCTTTGCTGACCAGGCGACGGTCGCCATCGAGAACTCCCGGCTGATCAACGAATCGATCGAGCGCGAGCGCCTCATCCGCGAGATGATGCTCGCTCAGGAAATGCAGCGGAAGCTTCTTCCGCAGTCGGTGCCGGTGTATGCGACGCTGGAGATTGCCGCTGTCTCCACTCCCGCCTTCGAGGTGGGGGGGGATTACTATGACTTTGTGGCACTCGACGACGGCCGCCTGGGCATCGTCGTCGGCGATGTGTCGGGGAAAGGCGTGCCCGCCGCCTTCTATATGTCCGAGGTGAAAGGCATCTTCCAGTCGCTGAGCAGGATGTACCCCTCGCCACGCGACTTTCTGGTCCGGGCCAATGAGGTCCTGATGGGGACCGTCGACCGGCATTCCTTCATCAGCCTCCTGTTCGCGATACTCGACGTCCGTACTGGCGGCCTCACCATCGCGCGGGCGGGGCACTGTCCCATGCTCCTGGTCTCGGCCGAAAAGGTCTCCTATATCCGACCCGGCGGAATGGGCCTGGGGCTGAGCGGCGATGCGCTGTTCGCAAAATCTCTCCAGGAACAGAACGTGGAATTGCGGGAAGGGGATGTCTGCGTTTTCTACACCGACGGGATCACGGAGGCGCGGTGCGGCGAAGACGAATTCGGGTACGACAGGCTTCTCGAATGCACCCGCGGCGCGAAGCACCTGACTGCAGACGGAATCAAGGAAGAGGTGCTCTCTTCGGTGCGGAGGTTTGTCGAAGAGCGGGCGAACGAAGACGATATTACCCTTGTGGTCCTTAAATGGCATGGGGACCGGGGAAGAGAGCTGAACGCGTAGCAACGTCGGTTTTTCAAAGGAGCCTTACATGAGTGACTTCAAAATCGGCCTGCGGGAGCAGAACAGCGTCCATATTCTGGAGCTCAAGGGCTACCTGGACGCACACACGGCCCCCAAACTGGAGGAAGCCCTCCAAAACCTCCTGGGGAGCTCCCGCTATAACATTGTGGTAAACTGCAAGGATCTCTCGTATATAAGTAGTGCGGGGCTGGGTGTCTTCATGGCGTTTATCGAGGATGTTCGCAAACACAGCGGTGACATCAAGCTGACGAACATGTCGCCAAAAGTCTATAACGTGTTTGATCTTCTCGGCTTCCCGCTTCTTTATGAGATTTTCAAAGAAGAACAAGACGCAATTACGAGGTTTTTCGACAAGTCGAAGAACCCCTCGTCCACTCTCCAGTAATCGGGGATCTGGTCAACTCCTGTGAAGACAGAGACCATCCATATCGAAAGCCGGACAGAGCGCCTGAGCGCCGTTCGCGAGTTCGTCTCGGAAGCGGCGAGGACCTTCGGCTTCTCGGAGGAAGACGTGGGGAAGATCGCGCTAGCGGTCGATGAAGCATGTACGAACGTGATCAAACATGCCTACAGGTTCGACCCGACGAAGAAAATCGCCATCACGGTCCATGCAGCCAATGGTACGTTCGAGATACGGATCAGGGATAATGGCAATGCCTTCGATCCCGGCCGCATCCACCAACCAGACATGAAGGAGTACATGACCCACTTCCGCCGCGGGGGCCTCGGTGTCTACCTGATGCGTTCGTTGATGGACAAAGTGGAGTACGAGATCAAACCAGGCAAGATGAATGAAGTGCGGCTCATCAAATTCCTCGCCAATTGAAATGCCCCGCCGATTGTCCCCCGCATTGCCGAACGATCCCGACTCCTATGAGAGCCATTTTGACAATGCCGCGCTGTTCGAGTTCAGCACGGTAATCAACTCTTCCCTCGAACCGGATTTCATCTACAGCCATATTCTCCTCACCATCATGGGGAAGCTCCTCTCCACGCGAGGCATCGTGCTCGTGGCCGACGCCGCAGGGAGGAAGGAGTACGTGGTGGAGAAGGTCAAGGGATTTGAGGCATCCCTTCAGGGTCGCCGCCTCGCCATCCCCAGGATGCCGCGCTCCCTGACCTTTCTGGAGGAGCTCGATCCCGGGCGGCACCCCTGGACGGAGTTCTTTCTCTCACAGGGCGTGAAGATCCTCCTGCCTTTGCTCATCGCCGACAAACCGATCGGTACACTGGGCTTCGGCGACCGGTTCTCCAACCGGACGCTCCTGTCCCGGGAAAAAACCTATCTGCGGTCTCTGGCCAATATCTCCGCCACGGCAATCGAGAAGAGCCGGACCATCGCCGAGCTGCAGCTTGTCAACCGGAAGCTCGACAGGAAAATCCAGGAGCTCAATACGCTCTTCGATCTCGGGAAGGAATTTGGCGCCCTCCTGGACCCGGAAAAGCTCATCCGCCTGCTGGTGTTCTCCCTGCTCGGCCAGGTGGGTGTCAACCGCTATCTGATCGCACTGAAGGACGGGGCGGACATGAGAATCGCGGCCGCACGTACCGATGCGGGAACTCCTCAGGGGGAACTGCTGGCGGAACTTGGGCGGATCAAGGGGCCGACGCTGGTCGAGGACTACACCGTGCGCGGTTTCGTCGATCCGCGTCCCGTCCTGAAGTCCCTGGGTCTCAGTGTGATCGTTCCCATGCAGCTCCAGGGTGAAACACGCGGGCTGATGGTCCTTGGCGAGAAGCTCGACAGACAGCCCTACCTCCAGGCCGATCTGGAATTCCTTGCGTCCCTTGCAAACCTTGCCATTATATCGCTGGAGAACGCCCGACTCTTTAAGGAAACACTCGAGAAACAGAAGCTCGAAAACGAGCTGATGATCGCCCGGGAGATCCAGAAAGGGCTGCTCCCCAGCGTCCTGCCCGGCATCGACGGGCTCGATATTGCAGCAACCAATATCAGCTCGAAACAGGTGGGAGGGGACTACTATGATGTGCTCACGATGCCGGACGGCCGCTACATTATTGCCATAGGGGATGTGTCGGGAAAAGGGACCCCGGCCGCGCTGTTGATGGCCAACCTGCAGGCCACCATCAGGGCCCTGGTTCCACTGAACCTCCCTCTGAGCGAGCTCACGGGACGCGTGAACGAGCTCATGTGCCAGAACACGGGCGGCAACAAGTTCGTCACGTTCTTCTGGGGCTGCGTGAACCCTGCGGACTGCTCCCTGACCTATGTGAATGCCGGGCACAACTATCCCTACCTGTTCCATGCCGGCGGATCGGTGGACCGGCTCGAGAAGGGGGGCATGATTCTCGGCATTATGCAGGCCCTCGTTCCCTATGAACAGGCGACTATCAGCCTCGTGCCGGGCGATATGCTGGTGCTGTTCACCGACGGCGTGAGCGAGGCCATGAGCAGGGATTCCGAGGAATTCGGCGAGGAGCGCCTCGAGCGTGTGCTGAGGGAGCACGCCGGCGAGGGTTCGACGGACATCATTGATGCCGTTCACCGGCAGATTCTGGAGTTCGCCACCGGGGCGCCGCAGTCCGACGATATTACGATGATGGTGCTGAAAATGTCTGGGTGAACTCTCCACTGTCCGTGCCACCATACCGAGAGGCTGTCATGGCTAAAGCACAACGCGTGACCTATTTCAAAATCACCATCGAGGATGCGCCGGGCGCCCTGCTGGCAATCGGCAAGCATCTGAAATCGAGGAACGTCGGACTGGTCGGGGTGGAAGCGTCCGGCACAGAACCCGGGAAATCCGAAGCCCTGTGCTTCCCCAGGAACCCCGACAAGCTGCGCGATGCCCTGAAGTCCTCCACCATACCTTTTGAAGAGGGATCCGCGTTTTTCCTGAAGGGGAAAGACAAGACGGGCGTACTCCTCAAGAGCCTCTCCTTGCTGGCTGATGCCGGCATCAACCTCGTCTCCACCCAGGCCATCGCGGTCAAGGGGAACTTCGGAGCAATCATCCGGGTCGCAACGGGGGATGCCGGGAAGGCCGGACAGGCACTTGGTGTCAGGTAGGACCCGCAGCGCGCCTCACTCACCCGCGGGCTGCGGCCTCGGATCCTCTTCCGGGCCCCAGCTCAGCGGGAGAAAAGATCCCGCCCCCGCCGGTACGCGCCGGGTGACGTGCCATGTTGCTTCTCCAGCGGGTTCTTCCTAAATTCTGTTATTGCAATCTCCTCTGTCCGTCATTCATCCGGCCTTCATGCATTCCGGCCCAGCTGGTAAGGTCCGTCTTTCCTCCGGCGCCCTGTCCCGCCACTATGAGGGATTTGTGCGCAGCCTCCGGCGAGGCGCACCGGAGACGCGGGGGACGTACGAACGCGCCCTGCGCGAATTCGTGCGCTGGTGCAGGTCGGACCGCCGCTGCCGCTTCGAAGAGGGGGACATCATCAGGTACCGCGCATACCTTCTCGGGGAGAGGGGTCTGTCTCCGGTTTCGGTATCGACCTATCTTACATCAGTGCGGCGCTTCTGCGACTACCTGATCGTGCACAAGGTCCTTCGCGAGAACCCGGCCCGGAGGGTTGGGGGCGGGGGAAGGCCCGCCCGCCATACCCGCCATGCCCTTTCACCGGAGCAGGTGGCCGCACTGCTTGAGGTTGTACATCCCGTCGACGAGATGGGGCTGCGCGATCTGGCGTTCATCAAACTCATGCTCTTGTGCGGCCTCTCGGAGATTGAGATCGTCCGCGCTGATGTGGGCGACCTGTCACTGGACCTTCCCTGCAGCACGCTCCGCGTCCAGGGGAAGGGGCGGAAAGAGAAGGACGCAGTCGTGCAGATCCCCCGGGAGGTCCGGGAGGTCCTCGAACAGTACCTTACCGTCCGGGATCCGGGGCCCGTCGGGAGCCCCCTCTTCGCGAGTGCCGGCAACAGAACACGCGGCGAACGGATGACCACGCGCGGCGTGAGGGAGCGTGTGAACCACTACCTCGATCGGGCTGGCGTGAAGCAGGGACGGATGCGGGAGATCACGCCGTATTCGCTGCGCCATACGGCGGCGCTCATGATGGCAGGGGCGGGAGCGTCTCCCGATGAGATTCGCCAGCGCATGAGGCTCGGCAGCGTGGTGACGGCAATGCTGTACGTCAATCAACAGGAGGAGGAGCACCCTCCGTCCGATGCCCCGGCCGGGCGGGCTCCGGGGCAGCCTTCGTCAAAGGAATAACTGACAGCAGAGTCATGGCGTATCCATTCCAAGCCATTGAATCCAGGTGGCAGCGGTTCTGGGAAGAGCATCAGACCTTCAGGACCCCTACGCGTCCGGCGGGACCGAAATGCTACGTCCTGGACATGTTTCCCTATCCGAGCGGGGCCGGTCTGCACGTCGGACATCCCGAGGGATATACCGCCACCGACATCCTCTGCCGCTATCTCCGGATGAAGGGGATTTCCGTTCTTCATCCGATGGGATGGGATGCCTTCGGCCTGCCGGCGGAACGCTATGCCATGCAAACCAACATCCACCCGCGGATCACCACCGAAAAGAACATCGAGACGTTTCGCCGCCAGATCAGGATGCTGGGGCTGAGCTACGACTGGTCACGTGAGGTGAATACCACCGATCCGGGCTACTACCGGTGGACGCAATGGATCTTCCTGAAAATGTACGGGTCATGGTATGATCCGCGCGAAGACAGGGCCAGGCCGATCGAATCCCTTGTCGATGAGCTCGAAAAGCTGGGGAGTGCCGGCATTCCGGGAGCCGATCCCCTGACGGCGCCGGAGTGGTCCTCCTGCGGCCGGAAGAAGCGCCACGACTTCCTTGCGAAGTACCGCCTGGCATACATGACCGAGATCCCGGTGAACTGGTGCGAGGCGCTTGGCACTGTGCTGGCCAACGAGGAGGTCGCGGAATGGACCGACAAGGGCTACACGGTGGAACGCCGGCCCATGAGGCAGTGGATGATGCGCATCACCGCCTACGCCGAACGCCTTCTGCGCGATGCCGGGGGACTGAACTGGCCATCCTCGACGCTCGAGCAGCAGCGCAACTGGATCGGGCGCTCCGAGGGGGCGGAGATCGACTTCCCTCTTGACGGCCGGGATGAGGTGTTGAGAGTGTTCACGACATGTCCTGATACGATCTTCGGGGCCACCTTCATGGTGATGGCCCCGGAACACCCCCTGGTGGATCTCCTCACCGCACCCGGCCAGCGCGCGGAAGTCGACGAATACCGCTCTCGCGCCAGGCTCAAGAGCGAGGTCGAGCGCGGCATCGACTCCGACAAGACAGGTGTGTTCACCGGCGGCTGGGTGGTCAATCCGGCCACGTCGGAGAAGATTCCGGTCTGGATCGCCGATTATGTCCTGATGGGGTACGGCACAGGAGCGATCATGGCGGTGCCCGCCCACGATGAGCGGGATTACGCGTTCGCTCTGAAGTTCCACCTGCCGATCGTCGAAGTGGTGTCGGGCGGAGATGTCAGCAGGGCCGCCTTCACCGGCAATGGAACCGCTGTGAACTCCTCAAATGCCGGGGTCTCGCTCGACGGCCTGTCGACTCCCGAGGCGAAAAAGCGGGTCGTCGCCTGGCTGAAGGAGAGCCGGCACGGGTGTCCAGCCGTCCAGTACAAATTGCGTGACTGGCTGTTTGCACGCCAGCGCTACTGGGGAGAACCGATCCCGATTGTCCACCTCGAAGATGGGACGATGGAGCCCGTTCCCGAGACCGAGCTGCCCCTGCTGCTTCCGGATCTCAAGAAATTCCAGCCGAGCGGCACCACAGAGTCCCCTCTGGCCCTTGCCACGGAGTGGGTGACCGTTGTCGACCGGAAAACCGGACTGCTGGGACGCCGCGAAACCAATACCATGCCCCAGTGGGCGGGCTCGTGCTGGTACTACCTGCGCTACATTGACCCGGAAAACAGCGACGCCTTCTGCGACCCGGACCTGGAGCGCCGGTGGATGCCGGTGGACCTCTACGTGGGCGGCGCCGAACATGCGGTGCTCCACCTGATGTACGCCAGGTTCTGGCACAAGGTCCTGTTCGACCTCGGCTGCGTCAGCACCCCTGAACCGTTCATGAAACTGCGCCACCAGGGGACCATCCTGGGCGAGGATTCCAGGAAGATGTCCAAGTCGCGCGGCAACGTGGTGAACCCCGACGATGTGGTGAACCAGTACGGGGCCGACGCTGTGCGGCTGTTCGAAATGTTCATGGGACCGCTGGAAGAAATGAAGCCCTGGAGCACGAGAAACGTCGAAGGGGTCTGGCGCTTTCTGAACCGCTGCTGGAGGCTGTTCGTCGATGAGACGGGAAGACCCGACACCCGGATCGCCGACGGCCCTGCGGACCCGGCGCTGGAGCGGGAGTTTCATGCGACCGTGAAAAAGGTAGGAGAGGACATCGAGGCTCTGCGGTTCAACACTGCCATCAGCCAGCTGATGATTTTTGTCAACGCGGTGATGCAGCAGGAGGAGAGGCCCCGCCGGCTCCTTGAACCGTTCGTGAAACTCCTTTCCCCGTTTGCCCCCCACCTGGCGGAGGAACTGTGGTCGACCCTGGGCCATGAGTCGACCATCACCTACGAGCCGTGGCCGGAATTCGATGCCGCCATGCTCCAGGCGTCAACCGTGGAAGTGGTCGTCCAGGTGAACGGCAAGGTCCGGTCGCGTCTCAGCGTTGCCGTCGACGCGCCCGATGCCGAACTCGAGGCCCGGGCCAGGGCCGATGAGGCGGTGCGCAAGCACATCGACGGGAAGAACGTCCTCAAGGCGATCGTGGTAAAAAATAAGCTCGTCAACCTGGTGGTGCAATAGCCTGATGGAACGCATTTCAGTTGTCCTGACCACGCTGAATGAGGAAGCCAACATCGAGCGCTGCCTGAAAAGCGTCCGCTGGGCCGATGAGATCGTCGTCGTGGACTCGTTCAGCTGGGACAGGACGGCGGAGCTTGCACGCCGGTACACCGGGCGCGTCTACCAGCACGTCTACCCCGGATCCAGCCGCCAGGTCCAGCGGGGGATCGAGTACGCGACGGGGGATTGGATTCTCGTGATCGACGCGGACGAGGAGGTCACCCCGCCGCTGGCAGAGGCGATCCGGACGGTCCTGCGCGAGGGGACAGGCAATGATGGGTTCCGGATTCTGCGCAAGCCGTATGCGTTCGGCAGATGGATTGAACACGGAGGCTGGTTTCCGGACTACCAGTTCCGCCTCTTTCGCAAGAGCCGGTACCGTCCGGAGCACCAGGAGGTGCACGGCGGATTCACGACTGACGGTAGGTCCGGACGCCTGGAAGAGCTGCTCCTGCACCACACGTATCCGACCATCTACTCCTACGTCGAGAAGATGAACGACTATACGTCGCTCCAGGTGTCGAATAAGCTGGCAGCCGATCCGGGCGCGCAAGCACCATGGCACAAGCTCGTCCTGAGCCCCCTCTCGCATTTTCTGAGAATGTTTATTGTCCACAAGGGTTACCGGGACGGGTTCCAGGGATTTGTCCTTGCGCTTCTTGATGCGGCCTACACGATGCTGCTGTACGCCAAGCTCTGGGAGTACCGGATGCGGGAGCGGGAAGGCGAAGGGAAGCTCCCTCCCATCACGAATGTCCAACTCAGTCTCCTGAAGCACAGGCAATGAAGCTCTACCAGCGGGTCATGAGGTATGTCAGGCCGTACGGGGGACAGCTCGGCCTGTCCGTCCTCTGCTCGGTGCTGTTTTCGATCTTCAGCGGGTTCTCCATCTACCTCACGATCCCCCTGCTGGAGACGCTGTTCCACGGCCCGGCGCAGGCGGCCGCCGCCGTGTCTTCGGTCCCGTCGTTCCTTCCAGGCTGGCTGGCGTCGGCCAAGGACGCCCTTTCGGGGTGGTTCCAGATGGTGATCTTCAGCAGCGACCCATCCGTATCGCTTCGCAATATCTGCGCGGTTATCATCGCCTCCTTCCTCTGCAAGAACATCGCCGCGTACTTCCAGTCCAACCTCATGGTCTCGGTCGAGCAGCACCTGGTGCGCGATCTTCGCAACGATCTCTACCGGCATATCCATGAACTGCCCCTGGGCTACTTTTCCAACGAGCGGACGGGGAACCTGATCTCGAGAGTCATGAACGACGTCCCGGTGATCAACACGGGGATCTCGGCGACGTTTCACACGATGGTACGCGAACCGCTGCTCATCCTCGTCTACCTCACCATCGCACTGGCGCTCAGCTGGAAGCTCACCCTGCTCTCCTTCGTCGTCTTTCCGCTTGCGCTGCTGATTATCGCGGGGGTCGGGAGGAGGGTGCACCTGGAGAGCGGACTGATCCAGCAAAGCCTGGCTGACCTCACTTCGGTCCTGCACGAGACCATCACCGGCGTCAAGGTCGTGAAGGCGTTCGGCATGGAGGAATTCGAAAACCGGAAGTTCGCTCGTGAAGGACAGCGTCTGCTGGACACGATCCTCAAGGTGACCAGGGTGCGCAACCTCGCCTCGCCAAGCACGGAGTTCCTGAGCGCTGCTGCGGGCGCTGCGATCATCTGGTACGGCGGCATGCAGGTCCTCGGAAACGGCACCATGAGACCGAGCGAATTTCTCGGTTTCCTCTTTGCGATCTTCCAGCTCATGCCCCCCATCAAGGAGCTTAGCACCGTCAACAACCGGTTCCAGGAAGCGACCGCGGCGGGCAAGAGGGTCTTCGAGATCCTGGATACCAGGCCGAACATCAGGAACGCCGCTCATCCCGTCGTTCTCGACGGCTTTGCCTCGGAGATCACCTTCGAGCATGTCAGCTTCCGGTACGCCGATGGGGACACGGTCCTGGAAGATGTGAACCTCTCCATACGGAAAGGGGATGTCGTGGCCATCGTCGGCCCGAGCGGTGCGGGCAAATCGACGCTGGTCGATCTCGTGCCGAGATTTTACGATCCGGTCTCGGGCATGATACGCCTCGACGGGATTGACCTCACCTGCATCGACATCCAGTCGCTGCGGGACAAGATCGGCATCGTCACACAGGAGACGATCCTGTTCAATGACACTGTCAGGAACAATATCGCGTACGGTCTCGAGCAATGCCCGCTCGAGAAGATCATCGCCGCGGCAAAAGCCGCAAATGCTCACGCCTTCATCCGGGAGATGCCGAATGGGTACGATTCGGTGATCGGGGAGAGGGGCATCAAGATCTCGGGGGGCGAACGCCAGCGCCTCTCGCTCGCCCGGGCCATTTTGAAGAACCCGCCGATCCTCATCCTGGACGAAGCGACGTCCGCGCTGGATACCGCCTCGGAGATCCTGGTGCAGGAGGCAATCGAGCACCTCATGGCGGGGCGCACTTCCATTGTCATTGCCCACCGCCTATCGACGGTCCAGCACGCCGACCGGATTGTCGTGCTCGATGCCGGCAGGATCGTCGAGACGGGCAGGCACGATGAGCTGCTGGAAATCGAGAACGGCCTGTATCGGAAGCTCCACGCACTGCAGTTCAGGCTCTGAGGCGCCTCCCATGACCAATGCGCCCCTCACCCCTGTCCGGGTTCAATCCACCTCGCGCTTCAGTGTCACCATCCGCAGGGTGATGTTCGGAGCCATGGCGCTGTTCCTGGCGTCGTCGTTCTTCTCGATTGCCGTGAATTCGCTGTCGCTGGGCCTGATGGGGATGACGTTCGTCCTGCTCATGGTCCTGGAGCGCAGACTGATCGCACGCCCCACTCCGCTGGACTGGTTCTTCCTGGCCTACATCCTCGCGGAGTTCCTCTCGGCGGGCTTCTCGCCGAATCCCCTCCAGGCGCTTGAGTTCTCCAAACGCCTCCTGTTGATCGGCATCGTCTACTGGTTCGGGACCTGGGTGACGACCGACACCGTTGCGGGGCGGGTGATGGCGGTGCTCCTGGGTTCGGCGGTTGCCGTGTCGCTTGTTGGAGTCTGGATCATGGCCGCGTCAAGGCCTCTCAGGCTCGGGATCTTTCAGTTTTACATGACCACGTCGGAACTGATGATGTTTGCCGCGCTGATGCTCCTGCCGTTTACTGTGCATCCGGCGACGCCCCGCAGAATCCGCGCACTGGCCCTGGCTGGGCTCGTGCCGGTCCTGGTCTCCCTCTATGGAACTGTGACAAAAGGAGCATACCTGGCCTTTGCGGCCGGCATGGTGTTCATCGCGCTGGTCAGAAGCTGGAAGCTTCTTCTGCCGGCGCTCGCGGCCGGGGTCCTGCTTGTCGTCCTTGCCCCCCCCTTTGTGCAGGAACGCCTCGAGGGGATCGTCGATATTCATCACCCGGAGAATGCGGAACGGTTGATGCTCTGGAAAACGGGACTCCGGATCTTCGCCCGCTCTCCGGTCGTCGGCGTCGGCGACATCGACCTTCACGCAGTGTACGTGCAGGTGATGGACCCGGGGGATCCGGCCCGGCACGGCCACCTGCATAATATGGCGCTCCAGTTCCTGGTGACCCTCGGCGTGGTGGGTTTCGCCGCGGTGCTGGCCATGTTCGCACAGATCGTAAGGACGGAATGGAAGATCTACCGCCGGGTGAAGGACCACTGGCTCCGGGGCTCGATTGCCCTGGGGGCACTGAGTGTGTTTGTCGGACTCCAGGTAGCGGGTCTTACGGAGTGGACGTTCGGGGACCAGGAAATCGCCATTGTCTTCTGGATCTCCGTCGGGATGGCGCTTGCGGCCGGCAGCATGCCCGCCGCGGCCCGGGAGGTGTAACGCGTGGGCAGACTCACCGTGGTGACGCTGACCCTGAACGAGGAACGGAACATCGAAGCGTGCCTGGAGGGAGTCCGGTGGGCCGATCAGATCATTGTGGTCGACTCCGGCAGCACGGACCGGACAGTGGACCTCGCGCGCCGCTTCACTCAGGAGGTCCTGTCGGTGTCCTGGAAGGGGTACGGGCACGCCAGAAACCTGGCCCTCCAGCATGCGGCCGGCGACTGGGTGCTGTGGCTTGATGCCGACGAGCGGGTGCCGCCGGAGCTCTCGGCGGAGATCCGGGAGATCATCCACAACCGTGAAGCCGCCTACGACGGCTATGAAGTCGCGCGGAGGGCCTACTTCCTGGGGAAATGGATCCGACACGCTGGATGGTACCCGGCGCGGGTGACAAGACTCTTCCGCCTGGGAAGCGCACACTTCAGCGAGACGCGGGTCCACGAGCGGCTGCTCTTCACGGGATCCGTCGGGCGGCTCCACCACGACCTCTTGCACTACACCGACGACGGACTCGAACAGTACTTTATGAAGTTCAACAGGTACACGACGCTTGCCGCCCAGGACATGCACGCTGCGGGAAAGCGTGCGGGGCTCCCGGACCTGCTGGCGAGACCCCCGTTCATGTTCATGAAAATGTATGTCGCCCGCCTGGGCTTCCTCGACGGGCTCCATGGGTTTCTCCTGTCGTGTCTCTCCTCCGGGTATGTCTTCGTCAAATACGCCAAGCTCTGGGAACTCTCCCGGCCATCATCGTGAAAGGGTGACAGCCATGGACCAGAAGGAAAAGCAACAGATCCTGTTTACGCATCTTGTCATCTCGCTGCACTCGGCGTGCATGCAGCAGCTGGGGAAACTCAAGAACCCGCTCTCCGGCTCAGTCGAGCGCGATCTCGGCGGAGCGCAGGGGACCATCGATATGCTGGACATGATCAGGGAGAAAACAGCGGGGAATCTTGGAGATGAAGAGGGCAGGCTGCTCATCCAGGTCCTGCATGAGCTGCGTCTGAACTATATCGACGAAATGAGCAAGCCCTCGACCCCAGCCGAGGGCGCCCCTCCGGCCGGCCATGCGCCTGAGCCCGGCGGGAAGTCCACGCCATGAGATTCGCGATCATCGGCAACCTCGAGAAACCCGGTCTGCGGAGGGCGGTTGGGCTCCTGACCCGCCAGCTGAACAGGTCGGGGATGGACTACGTGGTCGACAGCAGGATCGCTCAGCTCCTGGCCGGCGTGGACGAGAGCGTCGGTCCCGGACACGTGTGCGCGGCAGAGCACTGCATCGACGGAGCCGACGTGCTGGTGGCCTTTGGCGGCGATGGGACGATCCTGGCTGCTGCCCGGGAGGTGGGGAAGCGCGGCACGCCGATCCTTGGGATCAATCTGGGCAAGCTCGGTTTTCTTGCCGAGGTCGCGCCCGAGGAGATGAAGGAGGCGATCGATGATATCCTGGCAAGCAAGTACAGGGTCGAAGAGAGGCTCGTCCTCTTCGCGACGAGCCCGTCGGCACCCGGCAGGGAGTTTCACGCAGTCAACGACATCGTCATCGACAAGTCCCGCTCATCAAGGGTCATCGATATGGAAACGCACATCGACGGCGACTATGCGGTGACCTATCGCGGTGACGGGCTGATCATTTCGACCCCGACCGGCTCGACGGCATATGCGCTCTCCAACGGCGGTCCCATCGTCACCCCCGCCAGCGGGGTGTTCGGCATCACCCCCATCTCTCCCCACACGCTCAGCGGCCGCCCGCTGATCGTTCCCGATACCAGCACGATCAAGGTGATCGCACATTCGGACGGCGATGAAGTGCTTGTTTCGGCCGATGGTCAGATGGAAGCGCTCCTTCGCCCTCCCATCGAAGTGACCGTCCGGAGAGCGGCGTATACGGTGCGGCTTGTCAAACGGACGGACCGGACCTATTTCGATGTGCTCCGGGCAAAGCTCCACTGGGGAAGGAACCCTCGCAGCAGATGAACGGCCTCTGACTGCAGTGACTTCGTCCCCCCCTTGGAGCGTGTGCCGTTCCAGAATGTGCACGGGGGGCACTCATCGTGCTCCTGCGGCGCGACCGGTGGATCACCACGCATCCCCCTTCCTTCCCGGCTCCCGGTCAGACCTCCGGCCCAGCGCCTCCGCAGTGCCCCGGCCGTTCATCCCCGCCGGCCGGACACGTCAGTTGTTCTTCGCGCCTTCGGCGACCCAGGTCCTGATCCCGTTGATTTGATTGTCATTCAACTGGTTTGTGGTGGGCGGCATCCTGTCCCCCACACGTCCTTCAATCCGGAACACGAGCGTGCTCTGGTCCGGCTTTCCCGGAACGACCACGCCGGGGAGCTGGAACATGAGGTTGGCGTAGGTGGTGAGCTTGAGCGCGCTCTGGTGTGCCCCATCGTCGTGGCATCCGGAGAGCGCACAGGCCTGGTTGAACAGGGGCTGCAGGTTGTAGGTATAGCTTACATTGTTGGCGGGAAATACGATATTCGAGGGGCTCTCTCCGGACGCCAGCTGGGGATTGATATCTTTGCAGCCTGCCGCCAGACATGCACACGCAACAACCGCCGCCAACCGCGTCCTCATGCCGGGACAGCCTCCTGTGACTTCTGATGGTCCAGGTAGAGAAGGCCGTGGAGGAAGGCTGCAACGAGATAGGTGTAGAAGATTGTGAAAAAGATGCCGATGAACAGTCCGAAGACGCCGAGCCCGGCCAGGGACTCGATCCCGGCGCCCACAAGCGCGACAACCAGTGTGCTCTCCCAGTTCCGGGTGAATATTCGGAAGATCGCGCTGACGTCAAGTGCATGGGCAATGCTCTCCCGTTCTGCGAACCGGTACGCAATGATCGGCGTGAGGAGCATCAGGAGGATGCTGTAGGGAACGACGAGGAGTACATAGGCGAACAGGTAGATCGAAGCAAGGATTCCGGGGGTCCCGCCCGGGTCCGACATGGTGGTGAGAACCATCAGGACCACCATCGGAACGGCAAGCAGCACTACCGGGAGGATATAGAGAAGGATCACGGCCGCATACTTGACCCCGGTAATGAACTTCACCCCGAGGTCGGTCCACTCGGGCAGCGGATACTGCTCCCGCCGCATGACGCGCCTGGTGAGCTCGATATAGTAGCCTGCCAGGACGAAGAAGCCGAGTCCCGTGATGCAAGAAAGCACCACGATGCCTCCCACAAGAAACTTCGCCGCCCAGTCCGGATCCTTGAACGGTGCGCTGAAAGCCGTGCCGAGGTCACTCATCGGGTGGTGCTCCGGGAACAATGTTCAGGGGAGGCTGAGGGTGGCCGTATTCCGGCGATCGAAGCGGTCAAGGGGATGTTGTCCTGCGTCCATCGGTTGTGGAGCTGAGGGGGATCGAACCCCTGACCTCGTGAATGCCATTCACGCGCTCTCCCAGCTGAGCTACAGCCCCGACAAAGCGCTTAAAGATATGGATTGAGGGCGCAAAAGTCAATTCCCGCTCCCCGTGGGGGATGCATCTGGGGGATGCATCTCATTCGCGTATTCCGTATCATCAACGTACACAGCCACCGTTCTTTTGCATGTCCATTCTACTTCCATACCTGCGGCGCTACAGAAGTCTCATCCTTCTGGCCCTCCTCCTTGCCGCGGTAAACCAGATCTTCTCCCTGCTCGATCCCCTGATCTTCCGGTACGTTATCGACCGGTATGCCACGAGGTATCAGGAATACACGACCGGGGAGTTCTTCCGGGGTGTTTCCCTGCTGCTTCTTGCCGCCGTCGGAGTGGCCTTCGTCTCCCGCGTCGCCAAGAATTTCCAGGACTACTTCATCAACGTCATCACCCAGCGGCTCGGCGCGCAGATGTATTCAGATGGGATCGCCCATTCCCTCCGCCTCCCGTATTCCACCTTCGAAGACCAGCGGAGCGGGGAGTCCCTTGGCATTCTGCAGAAGGTCCGGAGCGATGTCGAGCGCATGGTGTCGGCGGTCATCAGCGTGGTCTTTACCACGCTGGTCGGCGTAGTGTTTGTCATGGTGTACGCCTTCACTGTGCACTGGTCCATTGCACCCGTCTACTTCGCGACTGTGCCTCTGCTGGGGATCCTCAGCTCGATCCTCAGCAGAAAGATCAAGACGGTCCAGAAGACGATTGTCAGGGAGACCACCGCGCTGGCAGGCTCCACCACCGAGTCCCTGCGCAACATCGAGCTGGTGAAGAGCCTTGGACTGGCGGAGCAGGAGGTAAACCGCCTGAACTCCACGACGGGGAAGATCTTGGCGCTCGAGCTGAAGAAGGTCAGGTACATCAGGAGTCTGAGCTTTCTTCAGGGCACGGCGGTCAACTTCCTGAGGACGAGCATCCTGTTCCTGATGTTGTACCTGATCTTCGCCCGGCTCATCACGGTGGGTCAGTTCTTCTCGTTGTTCATCTACTCATTCTTTATCTTCGGTCCGCTGCAGGAGATGGGCAATATCATCAACATCTACAGGGAGACCGAAGTTTCCCTGAAAAACTTCTCGGACATCCTGATGATTCCCGTAGAACCCCGGCCGGCGTCCCCGGTCGGCATCGGGCGTCTCCAGACGCTGGAATTCGACCACGTGAAATTCCGGCACCGGAGCGCCGCACGACACGCGTTGAGCGATGTGTCCTTCAATGTGCGCTCGGGGGAGACCATCGCCTTCGTGGGACCATCGGGTGCGGGGAAAACCACCCTGGTCAAGCTGCTGGTCGGTCTCTATCAGCCGGAGGCCGGACGAATCCTGTATAACGGCGTCGCCGGGGACCGGATCGACGTCGATGCGTTCCGCGAACGGATCGGCTTCGTGACGCAGGATGCTCAACTGTTCGCCGGCACCATCCGCGAGAACCTCAGGTTCGTGAACCCTTCGGCCACCGATGCAGAATGCCTGGAAGTCCTGCGCCAGGCGGCCTGCGACAATCTGCTAACGAGGGCCGACAGGGGACTGGAAACAATGATCGGCGAAGGTGGAGTGAAAGTCTCCGGCGGTGAAAAACAGCGTCTGTCCATAGCCCGGGCCCTGCTTCGCCGGCCGAGTCTCCTGGTGTTCGACGAGGCGACGTCGTCGCTCGATTCGCTGACCGAGAGCGGGATCACGGAAACCATCAGGTCAGTTTCCGCCCGAACCGATCTGATCACCATCCTGATCGCCCACCGCCTGTCCACGGTGCTTCACGCCGACCGGATCTACGTTCTGGAGAAAGGGACGATTGTGGAGTCAGGGTGTCACGACGATCTGGTCTCCTCGCGCGGCCTCTACTATGCCCTCTGGCGGCAACAGGTGGGCGAGCGGCAGGAGGAGGAGCTTGCGGAAAACCGGGGACCGGGCCGCGATAGTGGAGATCTCCAGAACAGAGCCTGAATGGGAATTGGAATACCGCGCACGGCGGGGCTCCGTCAGGAGATCGGGAATCAGCAGTGAGTCTTCCATGCCCAAGAGCGCAAGGGACACAACAGTGCGGACGAACAGACTCATTCAGGAGAAGAGCCCCTATCTTCTCCAGCATGCCCACAATCCCGTGGACTGGTACCCGTGGGGCACAGACGCGTTCGCAAAGGCCCGGGCAGAAGGGAAACCGATCTTCCTCTCGGTGGGATACTCGACCTGCCACTGGTGTCACGTGATGGAACGTGAATCCTTCGAGAATGAGACGATCGCCTCGCTCCTCAACGAACACTTTGTGGCGGTGAAGGTCGATCGTGAGGAGCGTCCGGATGTCGACCGGATGTACATGACGGCCCTTCAGGCGATGGGGCAAAACGGCGGGTGGCCGATGTCGATGTTTCTGACCCCCGGTCTTAAGCCGTTCTATGGCGGGACATACTTCCCGCCGGAGTCACGGTATGGACGGGCGGGTTTTCCCGATGTGCTCAGGCGGGTGAGCGATATCTGGAAGTCCGAACAGGGCAAGGTGGAGGAATCCGCAGAGACCATCGTTGCGTTCCTCTCCGAATCGGCGGGCCCTTCCGATGGCCATCCCAGGCCGGGAAGGGCGGCGCTCGACCACTGCTTCGATCAGTTCCGGCGTTCATTCGACACAACCTCCGGCGGGTTCGGCCACGATGCCAAGTTCCCCCGGCCCGCGGCGCTGAAATTCCTCCTCCGGTATTTTCATCGGACTCGGAACCCCGAGGCGCTCTCCATGGCCGAGTTCACGCTCCAGGCGATGGCCCGCGGCGGCATCCGGGATCACATCGGCGGAGGGTTTCACCGATACACCGTGGATGCAGGGTGGAGGCTCCCGCACTTCGAAAAGATGCTGTATGATCAGGCCCAGATCGCCGATGTCTATCTTGATGCGTTCCAGTTGACCCGGAGAGAGGAGTATGCCTCCACCGTCCGTTCCACTCTGGAGTATGTCCTGAGAGATATGACTGATCCCGGGGGGGGATTTTACTCTGCCGAGGACGCCGACAGTCCGCTTCCCGGACAACCGGGAGCTTCAGGGGAGGGAGCTTTCTATCTTTGGACGCGGCACGAATTGATCAGAATCCTCGGCGAGAGCGACGGAAGGCTGTTCTGCGTGGCCTATGGCGTCGAGGAGGAGGGGAACGCTCCGTTCGACCCGCAACAGGAATACACTGGCAAGAACATCCTCCACGCGGCCGAGGCCGCCTCGGATCTGGCACGCATCCTGGGGAAAGCTGAGGAGGAGGTGAGGGGAGTGTTGACTCGGACGCGATTGCGCCTGCTGATGGAGAGGTCCTCCCGCCCCCGTCCTGCACTCGATGACAAAGTGCTCGCTTCCTGGAACGGCCTCATGCTCGGCGCATTCTCCCGCGCAGGAGCAATTCTTGGGGAACCTGTATTTCTGAAGGCGGCCGACAGAGCGGCGGAATTCCTGTTGTCGTATCTGGTCGACCCTGCGAGCGGGAGTCTGCACAGGCGCTACCGCCAGGGCGAGGTGCGGTTCGATGGGAACCTGGATGATTATGCATATCTGGTCTCCGGCTTGATCGACCTGTACGAGGCAACCGGGATCGGGTCCCGGCTGGAGCAGGCGGTGGCCATCGCCGGGGCAATGATCGACGCATTCGGCGACGGGGAGGGGGGTGGGTTCTTCGACACTGCAGGGACCGACGCCTCGGTCCTGGTACGCCTGAAGGAACGCTACGACGGGGCGGAACCGGCAGGCAACTCGGTCGCGGCGACGGTCCTGCTCAAGCTTGCGGTGCTTACCGGCAGAGATGACTGGCGTGCGCTGGCCGAGCGCACCATAGGGGCGTTTGCCGCCACCCTGGAACAACAACCCGTTGCGATGCCGAACATGGCTTCCGCGCTCGATCTCTCGCTTTCGGAGCCGGGACAGGTGGTAATCGTAGGATCCCGGGGGGATGCCGTCCGCGATGCCATGCTGAGGGAAGTGTTCCGGAGATACCTCCCGGGCACGGCGGTGGTCTCGCTTGAACCGGCACCGGCGGAGAGGACCGGGGCACTGGACCCGGACTTCCGGTTGTTCGACGAGCACGGGGGCAAGGCGACGGCGTATGTCTGCGAGAACCTGGCCTGCAGCATGCCGACGAATGATCCTGCGGCGATGGCGTCCATCCTGGACGGCCCCCCAAAAGACATGAATGATCTTCGATGATTGATTGCTGTTCATTTGAAGGAACGAGCCGTTTCTTTTCGAGGCGCGCGTCGTACTACGCCATGCGCTTCCGGCTGAGGGGTCTCGATCGCCCCCAGCGCCTTTTGATCAACGGGCTGCGGCGCGAGGGATTCATCGGAAGGAGCGTCCTTGAGGTCGGTTGCGGGGTGGGGGGATTGCATCTCACCCTTCTGCGCCAGGGTGCGCGCTCGGCGATCGGCGTGGAAGCCTCGAAAGGAATGCTGGAGAAAGCCATCGAGCTCGCGCTGGAAATGGGGCTGGAAGGGATGGTGCAGTACCAGCAGGGCGATTTTGTGGATTGCTCATCGACGCTCCCCGCTGCCTCCATCGTCATCATGGACAAGGTGCTCTGCTGCTATGCCGATCCCGTGCGGCTGGTGAAGGCGGCTGCATCGCATTGTACGGGCCTGCTCGCGGTAACCTACCCTCGCGGCAGCCTTCTTTCTCGCGCGGTCTTCTCGGTCGGGGCGTTCGTCGGAACGCTCTGCAGCTCCTCGTTCCATCCCTTCTTTCACGACCCGGACTGGCTCCACCGGACCGTCGTCGGGGAGGGATTCTCAGAGGTCTATTCCGAAACTACGCTGATCTGGCAGATCGCCGTCTACCGCCGCGTTGGAGGGCTCGAGTCTGCATTGCACGCGGAACCCGAGCTGCTGGCGACTTTCTAGGAATCACCATCCGGAGGCCTGCGGCGGCCCCCGGCGCCTGTGTCCTCCGCTGATCTGGCAGATCGCCATCTACGGGCGCGTTATGAAACCCCGGTCTCCAATCTCACTCTGTCCGTACTTCCCCTCCTGCCTGCGCTGCCGGATGAGGAGCTGACAATGAAGACGGAAACACCGTAGGTAATCACATCGACCCGCTCCGTGAGAGCTTTCCGAATGAAAGGTAACCCCCTCGTCGAAGCCGTTTTCTTCATTCGGTTCCTTCTGTGAAAGGTGCCGGACTCCATATCGAGGGCGGATTGGTCATCCCCCTCTCGGACTTTTCGTTCAGGTTTGCCCGTGCGGGCGGCCCTGGAGGGCAGAACGTGAACAAGGTCGCCACAAAAGTGGAACTCCTCTTTGATGTGCTCCATGCGAGGAGCCTTGGCGAGGGGCAGCGCAGGCGCATACTCGAGCGGTGCTCTCCCCAGATCGACACCGCCGGGATCCTCCACATCGTTGTCGACACATCCCGGAGCCAGTGGAGGAACCGTGTTCAGGCCCTTGAACAGTTATCCGAAGTGCTTGGCGCGGCGCTCCGCCCTGTCAGAAAACGTGTCGCAAGCGCCCCTACCGGATCGTCGCGCAGGCGAAGAATCGACGAGAAGAAGAGCAGGGGGGCAGTCAAGTCCATGAGGGGCCGGGTTCGCCCCGAGGATTGAATCGCCCATCGAGCTTGTCGGGGATCTTGGCGGCGGACGAGGCCGCCCGGCCGCTGCGCGTCGGGCCGGACAGCGCCATCGGCGGCGCCATCTTTCCGTGAACACACGTCGATCATACGTTCCGGAGAAGTCCGGTTTTCGTAAGGGTGTTTTTTTCTCTTTTTCCCTTGCTTTTTTCGAAGCGCCTCTCTATTTTAAAAATGGTAACAGTACGCCGTAGTTGAGCTTTGAACCCCGGTTCCGGGGCGTGATTCTTAGGATCTGTCCAAAAGACCGCATCAGAACCGTAAAAGCCGCAAGCATGGTGTAGCTCGAACCATGGTGCGGCGCGGTTGTTTTAAGGCACACCTCGCTGGCTGTATACCTCGTGTCCGTACAGTTTTCGACTCAAGTCGAGCGGATCTTTTGTTCATCCTCAAGAAAGGCACGTCCCATGGAACAGGGAGTCGTGAAGTGGTTTAACGCATCAAAGGGCTTCGGATTCATCAAGCGTGAAAACGGCGAAGATGTGTTCGTACATTTCAAAGCCATCGTCGGCTCGGGCTATAAGAGCCTGAACGAGGGTGACCGGGTTCAGTTTGAGGTACAGACGGGCCCCAAAGGCCTCCAGGCTTCGAACGTGACAGTCCTCTGACCGTCTGTGAGCGGTGGATGGGCCGGCAGGACGCCGGCGGCTGTCCTCCGCCCGGGTGCAGACAACCGGATGGTCTGGCGAAAACCAATGAGATCCTGCCTTGGACACGGGCACAAAAGGGGTCATCACCATCATCATGGCGATGCCGAACCTCCGTGTCCTGGCCAATCAAGGGAGCGCTGACCGCGTTCAGAAACGCAAAAAAGCCCTTCTTGGAATTCCAGGAAGGGCTTTTCTGATAGAATCAGGGTGGGATCATGAAGCGGAATAACACGATCGGCCTGCCGTCAGGCTTTCGCGACATCCTCTTCGAGGAAGCGCGGACCCGCCGCGCGATTGAGGGCTCGTTCGGGGAAGCCTTTGCCGTAGCCGGGTACGGCGAAATTGCCCCCTCCGGCGTCGAATTCCTGGATGTCTATGCCCGTGGCAAGCAGAGCGTGAAGGATGTGACCTTCAAGTTTCTGGACCGCGAGGATAACCTGCTGGCCCTGCGCGCAGATTTCACCCCCGCGATTGCTCGCATAGTCGCCACCGGGGCTCTGGATGGCGAGATGCCTCACAGAATCTGGTATGCCGGCAGCGTCTTCAGGAAGACCGACTGGCACCGGGGACGTTTCCACGAGTTCCGGCAGATCGGGGCTGAACTGATCGGCCTGAACTCACTGGAGCGCGATGTGGAGATCCTCCGTCTTGCGTTCAGCTGCCTGGAGTCGGCCGGCATCAGCGATGTGCAGCTGCACCTCAACCATGCAGGCATCTTCCGTGGCATCATCGGGAGCCTCGGCCTGACGGGGGAGTCCCTGCAGAAAGTGAAAACGGAAATCGACAGGAAAGACCT
>Ga0182021_10002272_pt1 | contig 22362 bp, 20 predicted proteins | sample 612E3MmetaG_FD_120493 | JGI IMG/M metagenome (GOLD analysis project Ga0182021, IMG submission 120493) | Permafrost microbial communities from Stordalen Mire, Sweden - 612E3M metaG (Illumina Assembly) | ecosystem: Environmental > Terrestrial > Soil > Wetlands > Permafrost | place: Sweden... | reverse complement strand
TTTAACCCGGAGTTTTCGCACGTGATTCCCGCACTTATAAAAAAAGTTTTTGATGCTAAGGAAAGCAATCAAAACTTTATCGAGGTATGGGGAACCGGCAAAGCCACCCGCGAGTTTCTTTACGTGGAAGATGCCGCCGAAGGAATCGTGCTTGCCGCCGAAAAATATGATAAACCCGCTCCCGTGAATCTGGGCGCCGGTTTTGAAATATCCATCGCCGGTCTGATCGAACTGATTTGTGACATTACCGGTTTTAAAGGCGATCTCCGCTGGGACCCGTCAAAACCGGACGGACAGCTGCGCAGATGCCTCGATGTTTCGAAAGCCCGGCAAGAATTCGGGTTTAAGGCTAAAACAGATTTCAGGGAAGGGTTGAAGAAAACTATCGACTGGTATCGAACTAACAGAGCTTCGCTAAAATATTGAATAATTGTGGGCCGGATCTTTAACATCATGAAAAGAGTTTATATCGAACCTGCCTGGAAGATGCATTCCTTTTACGTCGGGCTGATGGCCAACCCGCCGCCGGGATATGAGTTTGTCATTCTCAAGTCCAGGCAGGAGAAGTTGTATAAAGCTGCCAGTAAAATCAATTACGCCTATACGGTGCTGAATAGCATTGATAAAATTATCCCGGTTAATCTGGTCAAATCTTATAATGAAAGGTTTAGAAAGCCGCCCCCGGAGATCGATTTAACCTATTCTTTCGACCACCTGATTTTCCGCAAGGAACGATGGGTGGTGGACCCTGAATACATTTCCCTGCTGTTAAGTTACAATGTATCGAATTTCCCCCGCTACAAAAAAAGTGTGCAAAAACGTCTTGAGTCGGACTATTGCCGGAAAATTATCTGCGGCACCGAAGCAGCCCTAAAAACCATTTTGTTGAACCTGGACTGTGGAAATTTAGAAAAGAAAATGGAAGTTGTAAAGTTTGCGGTGAAAAAAAAGAATTTTGTCAAACAATTCAACCGCGATAAAATCAAAGTGCTATTCGTCGGGTCATCCAACATCGCGGGTGAATTTGATATCAAAGGCGGGCGCGAAGCCATTGAAACTATTATCCTCTTAAATAAAATGTTTGATAATCTGGAGTTCGTCATCCGGTCGGACGTGCCCCAGGACATTAAAGACCGCTGCCGCGATATCGGTAATATCAGGATTATTGATAAAGTCATCCCCTTTGCGGATCTGGAAATGGAGTTTATGACCGCCGACATCTTTTTATTGCCTGTGCATAACACACCTTTTTCCGTATTCCTGGAAGCCATGAGTTACGAACTGCCGGTGGTGACCCTTGACTCATGGGCCAATCCTGAGGTAATATCACACGAAAAGACCGGCCTGTTGGTAAATAAATCCGCTAGGATTCCTTATTACACCGCGTATGGTATACCGAATTTTGGCACCGCCGCGTTTCGGGAGTCCCTGCGCACCCCTGACCCCATCGTGGTCGCGGAACTGGCGGCACAGACCGCTAAACTTATTGAAAAGCCGGAATTGCGCCGGAAACTGGGCAAAGCAGGACGGGCCGAAGTGGAGAACGGCCGCTTCTCCGTTGAAGCAAGGAAAGAAAAACTGAAAAAGGTCTTTGATGAAGCTACCGCGTAAATTGAAAATCAGCCCCCGCTTCGCCCGGAAAGCCAATGTCGCCTTCCAGAAAGTGGCTTACTGGCTGGTGGATATGGATGCCGAAGAAGGCGGCCAGGACAGCCGCACCATCGAATATTCTTTTGTAGTGGAAAAAATTGTCGGCATGCCGAAAGGTAAAATGCTTGATGTCGGGTGTACGGACAGCGGCAATATCATCCCGTTCCTGGTATCTTCGCTCGGGTGGGATGTCCACGGCATCGATAATCGGTTGTATAAATTTCAGCACCCTAATTTTCATTTTCAGCGCGGAGATATCCGGGAAAAACACTACACGGATGCCTTTTTCGATTGTGTCTGCGCCGTTTCCAGTATTGAACATATCGGTTTGAAGGGCCGTTACAACGTCATTGAGGATGATCTTGAGGGAGATGTCAAAGCCGTCCGGGAAATTGCCAAAATACTGAAGCCAAACGGTGCTTTTATCCTGACATTGCCCTTTGGAGTAAAACGCCTGGTGCGCCCGCTTGAAAGAGTCTACGATTCTGCCGCGGTCGATAATTTGCTCACCGGATGGCAGCGCCGCGACGAACGGTATTACGTTCAGGATGGCGGCGCCTGGAATCCCACCTCGCGGGAAGCCGCCCAAAAAGAGGATTATCTCAAAGGCGGCCGGGCGATCGCTTTGTTCGTATTGACTCCGCCTGCGGAAACCCGCCGCGCTAAATAAACTTCTTGTTTTAGCTTCTGGTTAACGGGAAAAATGCTGAATAAATTACAAACTGGGATCTCATCTTTTATCGCCTACAACCGCCTGGCGCGGTGGATTCTATTAGTAGTGCTCTCTGCCGCCGTCCCAATGGATCTGCTATTTTGATTATAGCCAAAAATCAAACAGAACATGACAGGGAAATATATGACGTTTTTCAAAGCATTTTTAACAAATTTAGTTGGACAAGGATGGGAGGAGCGTCAGCATGCACTGTTAAAACTTGTTGAGTATGCGCCTACCGCAAAGATGATTGATTTGGGTTGTGGCGATGGTGAATTTACCTTGAAGATTGCCGATAAAATGGGAACTAAACTAATCTATGGAATTGATGCTGTTTTAAAAAATGTAGAAACCGCTAAAACAAAAGGAATAGATGCAAGATTAAGCGACTTAGAAAAAGCATTACCATTTGAAAATGAAACTTTTGATGTTATCAATGCATCTGATATCATCGAACATTTAGCAAATACTGATAATTTTTTAAAGGAAATTCATCGAATATTGAATAATAAAGGATATGTTATTATTATGACACCTAATTTGGCGGCGGTTCATAATATATTTTATTTATTGCTTGGAAAACAGCCTGTTTGCTCGTGTGTAAGTGACGAAATTTATGCTGGAACTTGGCAATTAAGTGGAAACCAATGTGTAATTTATGATGGAAAATCGTTACATTTAAGAATATTTACACTATCCGCACTTGAAGAATTATTGGACTATCATGGTTTTCGTGTTGAAAAAAGTATTGGTTGCGTATTTCAACCTTTACCTTTACCATTGGCCAGAATTATGTGTTTTATTGATAAAAAACATGCCACATCTATCATCGTAAAAGCAAAAAAGAATTAAAAAATGCTGAATAAATTACAAACTGGGATGTCATCTTTTATCGCCGGCCACCGCTTGGCGCTGTGGATTCTGTTAGTAGTGCTCTCCGCCACCATCCTTGTTTTTCCCGTCAGCGTGCGTTATGTTTACGCGCCGATCGAATCGATGTCTATCTTCGGCAGCAAATTACCGCTTTTCAGTGTTATTTTTATTATCTGGGCGCTGCTGTTTTTTTCACTGCTGTTCACCAAAGCTAAAAATAACGATTGGCAAAGATTGGGCCTGCTCTGCCTGTTTTCCCTTGTATTTCTCGGCTTCTGGACGATAAAAACACCTTTCGGCGGACAACAGGACGAGGTCTGGAACCTCGGCCATGTCCAATACCTGATCGATACGGGGAAAATAGCGTTCGGTCATCCTAATTTACAGTATTTCCAGTTCCCGGCGCTCCACCTGGATATTTTTGCCATCTCTCAATTCTCCAATATTGGCCTTTTTGCCACGAGGATCGTTTTCATGCTGTCCAGCAGTATTCTGCTACCCGCCTTGCTCTACATGTTATTTTCCAGAATTCTGAAAGATTCGCGGTTAGCTTCGCTGGCAGTCATTCTGATGTTATTGGGCAGCTTGATGGCCAAGTTTCAGGTATTCTGGCCGGGAAACATGGCTTTTATTTTCCTTATCGCTTTGCTGGCATTGCTCTACCGGCGGGATGATCAACCGGCACTGGAAGGAATTTCTTATTCCGGTTTGGTGGTCACTCTTACTCTTTTTACGGCATTTGTCGTCTCATATCTCCCCACACCGCTGTATTTTATTTTCATTGTCCTGGGAATATATGGGCTGCAAATTTTCCTCCGGAAAGAATTAGTACGTACGCCGCTTCTTATTTTGTTTGTGATCCTCCTTGGTGTATGGTCTATATTTTGGGCAACCGGTATTTTCACTAACCTTTCTTCAACTATTCCTACTTTTATAAAAGGATTATCCGACCCCTTTTCCCGATTCAATAGTGTCACCGGTGCCGGAACAGGTTATGTTGGAGCAAGTATCCCTTTGTGGGCAACTTTAACCCGGTATTTCTGGCTGGCTTTGATATTCGGGGCCGGTGGCATATTAACCGCGGTTAATCTTATAAAAATAAAGAAGGTAAACACAGAGGGAATCATAGCAACCGGTGGATTGCTGGGTATAGTGGTTTTCTCCGGGATTATTTATTTAGCTATCCCCGTAGCGCAATGGGCAAGGATTTTAGTTATAGCGCCTCTTTTCACTATCCCGGTTATCATGGGATACGTTGCCTTACAAAATCGCAACAACATTATGATAGCCAAAAAAGAGACTTGGATTGCGGCAAATATCAGGGAATATCTTCCTTACTTACTGATTGCATCGTGCTTTGTCTTCGCTTTGCCGACATTTCTCACCCACGAATCTTCGTTTACAACCATCGCTATTTATCCTTATGATATTTCAACTGGCGAGTACCTGAAGTCGTCCTATAGCGACAATAATATTTTAAAGCTCTATTCTGACTATTCTGCATATATATACACGGACTATATACCTGAAGCGCAATACCGCGTCACGGATTCGCCTGAAAAATTTGTTGTCGGCACAGCTTTATGGCAGAATCTAGACCAGCTTGAAAATGATTATAATGGTTCCAATAATCCTTTTACATTGTTTATTCTTACTGAAAGATTCCTGCGCCCATCTGGTCATCCGGCGGAAATAAAACCAGATGATCCCAATTGGCTGGCTTTTGTCGCCAGACTGCAAACACATAGCAGGATCTATATTAATGGTCACAGTGAAATTTATGGAAACTAAGAAAGAAATGGAATATTTACCTTTATCGGTGGTTACCATCACCAGAAATGCTGAGAAAACACTGGAGAACACGCTCCGAAGCATTAAAACCAATAACCCCGCGGAAATGATCGTCGTGGATGGTAATTCGACCGATAGTACACTGGAAATCGCCCGTAAATATACCGACCGCATCTATTCAGATGGCGGCCGCGGCATGGGATATGCCAGTCAATTAGGGGCGGAAAAAGCCACTCAGGAGTTCGTCGCTTTTATCGATTCTGACGTCACCTTACCCGAAGGGTCTCTGGCAACGATGCTGGAGGAGCTGAGGAATTCTGATTATATTGCCGTCAGTGCCCGGCAATTTCATCCCCCGGAACCGCTGACTTACTGGGAACGTGCGGCGGATGAGCGCGGTAAGCTCAGCAAGGCCCGCCGCCCGGAAGGGTTTCTCGGCACCCTGGCTTGTATATTCCGCCGGGAAACCATTCTGAAATATCAATTCGATACGGTTGAAAAACACCTGCACGATGTTGACCTGGAAATGCGGATCAGACGGGATGGCCATAAATTCGGAGTTTCCGCGGCGCAGGTTTACCACCTCCATCATTTTAGTTTTAAAGGTTTTATTCATTACCGTTACTTTGAAGGGCAGGTAATTATTCGTTACATTAAAAAATGGGGACCTTTTCACTTGCATTTCTGGCCTCCGCTCTATAATTTATATTGGCTGGCATTTTGCGTTTTTCGGGGTAAGTGGAACCTGATCCCTTATGTAGTCGTGGATGATGTCGTGCAAACAGCAGGTATGGTCAAGGGTTCTTTTAATCTGATCAGTAATGTGTCCAAAAGGAGCTAGATTTTGAAAGGACAGAATAAAGTGGCTGAAATGAACATTGAACCTCTTGCCATTGGAAATGAATGGCTCGATGACCCGGATGTTTATCGTATTAAAAGAACCCACCTTTTAAAACTGCAATTGCTCCCGTCGAAAGATTTAGTGATACTGGATGCTGCATGTGGTCCGGGAATTGACGGAATAATTTTAGCCCAGGAAGGCGGTGCGAAAGTAATTGGAATTGATATATCCGCTGACTCAATCAAAGTAGCAAATGAAAGCGCGCTCCGGAAAAAGGCAGTGTTTTTACCTTTGGTCGGTGACTTGGAAATATTGCCTTTTCAAGATGCTTCTTTTGATATTTGTTATTGCAGTTGGGCGTTACATCACTTTCCTGACATGAATGTTACTCTCGATGAATTAAAACGTGTTCTCAAAACGGGGGGTAAAATAGCGTTAGTAGAACCGAATGAATCAAATCCTGCTTTGAGGTTCAGCCGCTTTGTCGAGGATTTACCATTGATAAGACAATGGGTACTAAAAGCCGGGTGGGATACGCCAAATAGGACGCCACATTACGCACAGCATTATACTGAAGCTTTAAAAATACACGGGTTTAATAATATTCAAATGAGTTCATGCTACCCGGGTGGCAGCAAACCGCCCACGATTCACTCACAAAAAGGTGGCAGAACCTTATTACGTCTCCTGTTCCGGTTACGGGTATTAGTTTTTTCAGTTACTGAGAAAATCTGGCCGAAACCACTAAACGGTACGGATTTATTAATTACAGGTATAAAATGAAACAGAATAACAGGGATTTTATAAAAGTAGTTCATCTGGGATTGGGCGCCATACCGGTGCCTCCCGGAGATGTGGCAGCAGGAATAGAAGGCTATATTTACCAATTGACTCTTTACCTAGGTAAAGAAGATTGTATAGTTCACGTTATCGATATAAAGGGTGGAGAACAACAGAAAGAAAAAAGACTGCAGTCTTCAGCTGTATTTCACGAAGTCTGGCATCCTCCCTTACCTGCTCGGTCTTCTTCCCATTTTATGCAACATCTTAAAAGTTATCTATTGAGTGTAGTTCAAGCAAATATTTTTGCATTACAGGCATTATTCATTCTAAATACATTGATTAAAAAAGAACATATTGCAGTTATTCATACCCATAACAGGCAAACGGCCCTGGCATCAATCACAATTAATAAGTTAAGAGGTAATCCCGCTATTGTAATTTATACCCCGCAATCCCCATTCGGATTGGATAAAATGAAGTGGGATAAAAAAATGATCAACTTTTTGGAAATTCCGGCGCTAAAATGGGCTGATCATATCATTGCTTTGACACCAGCCGTCAAAAACTGGTTGGCAGCCGAATTTCATCTTAAGCCGACTAAAATTACCCCGATTTCTGTTGGCACAGCCACCGATGAGATCGAGAAATTCCTGGCGGAAAAAACTGCACCGCCCCATCAATCGAAAATTATTCTTTGCTCCGGTGTGATTTCGGCGCGGAAAAATCAACTTTCTGCTGTAAAAACCGCGCAGGAAGTGATAAAAAAACACCCGGAAGTAAAATTTATTTTCACCGGCCCCGTCAGTGATACCCGGTATTTTAACTCCATACAGGAATTTATCGCCCGGAACAACCTCGGTCAATGGGTGGAATTTAGAGGCATGGTTCCCAAAAAGGAGCTTTATAACCTTTACGGCGACGCTATAATGTTCTTTTTCCCCAGCACCGCTGAGGTACAGCCTACTGTATTAATGGAAGCATTAACTTATGGATTGCCGGTGATCTCTTCCACTATCCAACCCATTATTGATGTCGTCGGTAAAAACGGTGAAAGCGCGGTTCTGGTCGACCCATTTGATATCCCGGGGATGGCGGACGCGATCGACCGCATCCTTGATGATAACTCATTGTGGAACTCAATGTCGGAACATGCACAAAAACTTGGCAAATCATTTTCTTACGAATTAATTGCCAGGCAAACTTTAAGTTTATATCTGGAACTAATTGAAAGAAAAAACACGCATATTCCAAAAACTACCTGAACAGTTGGGGGTTTGGTATTTCGTTGTTATTATATTTTGAGTGGAAGTTGGAGAAAAGCTACATATTTTGCTGAATCAATCGATTCCTTCATGCAATGTCCGGATAGATCATGGAATTCGTCAACGGCCTTGCGTACTCCTGGTGACCAAATATCATGGACGATGATTTGCTCGCCGCCTTTTGCTTTACTCCAGAGCTGAAATAATAATTCTCTCATCACCTCGTATACATCAACGTCCAGGAAAGCAACGCAGAAACCTCCATCCCCAATTGCGGGCAGCATCGTTTGGCGGGCGTCACCGATCACTAAATCAACAACTTCACGGCATCCGTATGTTTTTACATTATTCTCAAACTCACTGACTTCTGCAGAAAATTGCCCCATTTCAAAGCTGGAATCGTATTCAGGATTAATTGTTGGTAATCCGGAAAATAGTTCAAATGTCCGCACTCTTTTACCCGCCCGTTTTGCCGCTAAAGAAAGATATATGGTTGATTCTCCTTTCCATGCTCCTACTTCAATCACATTTGGCGACTGGCATTTAGTGTCCAACACGGTTTTATATAGCCGGGATCCTAAAACAAAACCTGTTCCGTAGGGCATATTCCTGCCAATCGCGTAGAAATGCGGATACCTTAGCAGTACTAAGAAGCTCTCTAATGCGATATTTGGCCGTTTAAGGGCTCTTAACCAAAGCTTAGGATCGATAAAAAAGCTGAAATATTTATAGTAATCTGATTTTGTTCTTCTAGAGTCAATCATTGTTGTATTATAATTCTTCCCTTTGTAGTTAGCAAATTGTGACAAAATCCCCTTGACTAACCCCCGGGTTCCCATTTATGCTATATAACTAGTACACATGTTCTATTATATAAGTTCGAAGGAGGAGAAATAAATTGTGGAAGATTAATAGCGGTTCCTTGACCGGCACAACTACGGCCTCTTATACCGCAGCCCTGGATTGGCCGGTGGCTGAACTCGGGCAAAAAACTATAGTACTGAAAAACACTCACGCTAGTCTCTCGCTGAAGTACAAACTCACCGCTTCAGCGGCGGAAGGCGGCGCCGCCAAGGAACTGGTCAATGAGACCGTTCTATTACCGGGTGAGATCGCGGAATTTCATTACAGCCGGCAGTGGCACCGGCTGGTTTTGTATGTCACCGACGGCAGCGGCCATGCTGCGTACAGCATCGATTATGAAGGTCAGGGAGCTTAACTGACTTGTTAGGAAAAGGAGAATGAAATGACAGATAAGTTACATACCGATACCCGGGAAAAACCGGCTACTATCTATTATATGCCGGGGGTGCAGGACAGCGGCGACCTGGAAACAGCTGCGAAAAGTATCGTGCGCACTGCTGAGGCAAGCGGGCTGCAGAACGCGGATTATAACCGTCCGCTCACTATTCCCCAGCCGGCGGATCTCCGGCTTACCGTGAAACGCCTCGCGGCCCGGTTGGCGGTCAACATCGATAGTTTTGATGTCGCTACCCATCTCTACTGCCGGGTCTATGTCGATATCCAGGATGCCGACCACCGTCTGTTTGACATGGATTGGACCGGCAGCGGGTCGAAACTGATTGTCGCGGATACCTTTACCGGGAACAAAACAACGGTCTTTAACCTGCTGAAAGACGGCGCGGCCCACACCTTCTATTTCTTTTTCTGGGTCAATCAGGCAAATAATGCCGTGATCAGTCTGGTGCAGCTCTGGGAAGGTGTGGCCTGCAGCGATTCTACGCCCCAACCCGTCCTGGACATTGCCCACGATGGTTTCATTTCACTGTACTGCCGCGTCGATAAGCAGGGCACAGGCTCATCCTCGCTTTGGCTGTGCCTCCCCGATACTTATGATTATATTTCCAAAGCTACGAACTCTGTAGCTTATGAAATGGCTGTACCGGCGGCGATCGTGAACAACTTTCATCTCCGCATTAATGCTTCTGTAGCCACAGACCTGTGGTACCTGCATATTATGCACATTACTTTATGGTAGTTACAATTTTCTGGCAGTCACCATAATGGTTTTTGGCGGCAGAGAATCTTTAATGAGATGGAATGGATTATGTTTTTCATAGGATATTTTGTCCAGGTCCGGTATTTGGCTGAGCTTGGTGTATTCAAAGCGTTTAACGTATTTCCGGTCAATATTTCTGACGATTTTAAATAGACTGGGTATCAAAGACAAAACAGGTGTAATCACCTTTTCTGTATTGAGTCTAATTCTCCACCTGATTATTTCTGATTTTTGCTAGGTATCTTGCCCATACAAACTGACATCGGTAAAATATTCTGAGATTAAATTTTTTAATTCTTCAATATAAAACTCGTGAACATGATAGGGGCTGAAACTTTTTATCTCCGGGATACCATGCCCTTTGTTAGGGGTTGAACAAATATATACTCCCCCTTTCTTGAGCACCCTTTTACATTCACTTAAATAGTCCTTGTAGCGCGCTAAATGTTCGATTGTTTCCATAGAAATAACCGCATCGAATACTTCATTTTCAAATGGCAAAAGGGTTGCATCCAGTGCAACAAATTGCACTCCTTTGCTTCCATAAACCTCCTGTGCGGTTTTCACATCATTGATTGATATTTCGCCTCCAACAACTGACTTAGCTCCTCTTTTGAAGAGATAACTGGATCCATACCCTGCGCCGCACGCAACATCGAGAACATTTTCGTTTTTTACAAATTCGGACGCAAAAGCATACCGTGCCAAGTGGTCTTCAAAAACATGGAGGTCGACCAAGGTTTCTTGTTTCATTGCCCCGCCACCGGCCATTTTATTAACTCCTCTTTCTTCTAGCTATAATGTAAATAGTTAAAAAGTCAGATTGACTTCACGAGCGTGGTAGTATATGCTTTTTATATTCATATGAATTAAATGAATTAATTATACGCACATTTTGATGCGTTGTCCAAAATAATAATCATACCACTCTCAATTCCTGGAAAATAATGGCAAATATACTGGTAACAAATACCGCGCCGGCTTATAATCGCGGCAGCATGGGCAGAATGATCGGTTTGCTGGCATGCCTTCACGAGAACCTTCCTGATGCTCACGTCACGATCTGGCACCGGTTTTATAAAAAAGAGAACGACCTGCTGTCTGATCAGATTGCCGGTATCAAATCCGGAGTTGAACTGAAGGCCCACCCGTGGTACAGCGAATATAACAACCGGCCTCTGACCGCATTCGCCGCTGCGGCCCGCGGCGGAATTTCTGTGCTCGGTTCACTGCTGAACCGTGGTCTCCGCCGGTTAGGGCTGCCTTTAAAGACCAAATATCAGCCCTATGACTTGATTATCGACTCCAACTACGTGGAAAATGACCATTCCTTCAGCGCCCGGATTGCGGTTTGTCTCAACCTTTTAAATACGCTGGACGGTATACTCTCCGGCAAAAAGGTGATGATTTGCTCGGCCACCATCCCGCCTTTTAAAAGCAGATTTGTAAAATTATTAGCGCGGACAGTTCTGAACAGGGTAACCATCATTACACTGCGGGAGAACATCAGTCAGGATAACCTGCGTGCCATGGGTATCAATAAACCGCCCATCATTATTACCGGAGACCTGGCGTTGATGCTGCTGCCGGCATCCCGGGCGCAACTGGATATTCTGTTGGCGCAGGAAAATTTACCGCGTCCGTCCGGCCCCATAGTCGGCATCACACCCGCCAGCGAGCCCGGCTTCGCTAAGAATGAAGATTACGCGCAATTGATGGCGATGATTTCAGATTATATCGTCGAAGAACTGCATGCCAGCGTATTACTGGTCGCCAACACATCCTATGACGCGCCGATGGTTACCCTGATCAAACAAAGTGTCAAACATTCGGAAAAAGTGACCGCTTTCCCCGGTTTTTATACGGCGCAGGAGGTCAAGGGCATTATCGGCATGAGTTCTATTTTTATCTCCCCCCGGTTTCATGCCCTGGTCGCTGCCAGTTCTCAAGGCATTCCATGTGTCGGTATTGTTACCTACAACCCCACTAAATTCGACGGCATTATCGGGCGCATGATGGGATTAGAAGATTACCTCATCAGCGTCGACAGTTTTGACCGTGACGATATGCTCAATAAAATCGAAACGAAGATAAAAATATTGTGGGGAAACCGGGAGACTGTAAGCAAAGCCTTGCTGCAAAAAGCCGGTACCGCCCGGGCCAACACCCTACTGAACGGCGAATTGATTAAGCAGTTAGTGTCTGCGGAGCCGGATAAGTAATCGCTTGGCTTTCTGTTCGATGCTGACCGCGGGCGCTACACCCCAGCGCAAATATGAAGGTGCGGACAACCAGCGGTTAAAAAAGAACAGCGTGCCGGTAAGATAGTCCGGGATGCCGGGATTCACAAGTCCCCCGTTAAAGATCGGCGTTTTTTTCCCTGACAATTTCAGCCAGCGCACCCGTAATTGCGCGCGTTTTTTCTTCCCCGCAGACCACTGCCTGATTCTTTTAATGTCAGTTGGCGCCAGTACGATATCGCCCTTCTTGGCGGCGAGCGCGCAGATTTCTTCGCCCCTGGGTGTCCTGGTTACTACCACCGATGTTCCAATCTTATCGCGGGAGGTTATTTCCGGCAGCCAGGCATCGCCCATGGATACATCTGCCAGTTCAGCAAACTGGTCGCAGCACAAACCGCAGCGCGACGGACTGAATAAACCCATCTGATGATAATTCGAATAATCATCTAAGGGAATGATTCTTTTTGTGCCGTTTTTCATCTGTATGGTCATCGCGCCGGGCCAGCCTTCACCCCGGTAGTTAAGACTGAGGATATCTTTTTTATTAATTTTATATCTTCTCAAAATGAAATCAGTCATCGGAAAAGTATTGGTATGGGAACAGAAAATCCCGATGTGCAACACTATCCTGTCGCTCAGCGTCTGATTGGTTGCTTCCGCCTTCCGGATCCCCTGTATGTGGCAGGGCAAGCCGACTACCGCGTATTTTCCATCTTTTTCCAGTATTTGTCTTATCGCGATGTTGGCCGGCACCGGACAATATTTGGATTTAGCGGCAGCGATGATTTCGTCATTGGTGGCCGCGATGTAAGGCTCCGGCTCCAATGGTCTGTCCTTGCTCATCCTGGTGACCAGGGCGCCATTTATAATGCCCTGTTCCCTCGCAGAGATTAATAGTGCGGTAACCAGACCACCGGAGGCTGAGTTATATCGGACCGTTTCGTTGGTTGCGTAGCCGGTATAACAATTCAGAAAATTCCCTGCCAGGTTATCTTCAGGCAATTTGCCGAAGATTTGCCGGTTCAGCTGATTAAAATCTAAAGATTGACCAGCGCAGGCTTTCAGACAGATGCCGCATTGATTACACTTCTCTTTGTACAACTGGGGAATATAGATCCCTTGCCGTTTGTTTTTCACCATTTTGATCGCCGATTGGGGGCAAAGACCAACGCACGTACCACACCCTGTACAAAGGCCGTTCTCTACGACCGGGTCAATGGTCTGACCATTTGGATTTTTATCCCGACGGTTTTTCATGACTTGATAGTTGCCTCAATTTTTTTATCAAGTGTGCCAATTGTGGGGCGCGAATAACCACAAATAGAGCAAGGGCGGTCTGAACTGATAACCATGCGATTCCTAATCCATTTAACCCTAATAATTTGATCAATAGTAACGCCAACAAGACGCTGGCTATGCCCTGCACACACGAGAAAATGACCAGCGCTTTCATGTTCTTTTCCACCCGCTTGATCGAAACATAAATGGCATTCAGAATGGTGGGCACCGAAGCAAGGACAACAAGACGCAAGACTGACATGCCGTTATCAGCGTAGCTGTGACCGTAAAGCCGCAAGAGTATGGGGGCAATGAACATGACCAGAACCGTGAGAGGAACCACGATGATAAAGCTCATCTTGAGACTTCTCCAGATATTCGTCTCCAGTGTTTTTTCGTCTTTAGAGCCTTCCGCGAATAGCGAAGTTGTCACACCGCCTGCGATCCCGGGCAATATAGTGCCGATTGTCCAGGCAATATAAAAATAAGCATTACTATCGGCGCCCAAAAGATTGACTACCATTAATGGGAAGATCGTTCCCGGTAAAACCGAGAATGTCATTGCGATGTAATTAGCGAGAGAAAAACTCAATACTCGCGAAACAATTTTTTTATCGATTTTGAATGAAGGGCGGTAATGTGATTGTACTCTCGGCAGCAAAACTGCAATACAAATCAGTGGAACTAATATTAACGATATTGTCCAGGCGTAAATGATGCCGTCGCTATGCAGTGAATAGGCAAAAACCACAACCAATAGTAATCTCAACACATTAAAAATAGAAGTTTGTAAAGTCACATACCCGGAACGCCGTTTCGCGATAAAGACATATTGTGTCACGGTTAACAATTGATTCCCCAGACACAACGCAATGAAATCGATAAAATGGATGAGATCTTGCCGCAAAAACAACAGGGCCGACGACCAGATACTAAGTCCGCCAATAAAAATCAGAGCGGTCAGACCGGTGGTTATCAGACCAATTGTAGTGAACGTATTAATTACGTCATTCGCTTGTTTTTCATCATCAGGTAAAAACCTGACTAATCCCATACTCATTCCAAGATGAGAAACAGAGGTCACAAGTCCCACAGCACCAATCACTGCGGATGCTAATCCGACCTGTTCGGTAGTATAAAGTCTGGCAGCAATGATCCAGAAAATAAACCCAATCAGGCTGCTGATGGCATTGGAAACGACCAGATAGATAGCGTTCGAATATAATGAGACATGCCAAATTTGCTGAAATTTACTTTTCAAGTTAGCCACACTGAAAGATTTTTTCGTCGCACTATTTGATTTGGAATTTAGTAAATTCAAGAAGTTCACTCGTCAGTCTACATTATTTCAATGCGTGATAACATTTGGCAAACTGAATCAGAGATATTATACTGTATTAACAGGAATAAAGTTAATAGAACAGAAGTAACAAGCCCAGTGAAAATAAACATCAAAAACGAATTTTGGTTTTTGAACCTTATTGTTGCGTTATTGGTTCTAATCATTTATATTTTTCCGGATAATCCTTTACGCATAATTTTAGGGATTCCAACTGCGATATTTTTGCCAGGATATACGTTTTTAGCGGCTCTTTTACCGAAGAAAACGCAAATCAATGGAATTGAGAGAGCGATTCTTAGCTTCGTCTTAAGCATCGCTATCGTACCGCTGATAGCACTCGTATTAAATTTTACCTCGTTCCATGTAAAATTAGAGCCGGTTCTTTATTTTACCAGTGGTTTTATTTTTGTTAGCTCCTTGGTGGCCTGGTTCCGGCGCCGCAGGTTACCTGCCGCTATCAGATTTACAATCGAATTTAAATTTGCTCGTCCCGTCTGGAATAGAAGGACTGCAACCGGCAATATCGTTTTGATATTTTTAGTCCTGGGCTCATTGGGACTGTTTACATATTTCATCTCCCATCCGCAACCAGCGGATGCTTATACCGAGTTTTATCTTTTGCCGGTTGGAAACGAGGACTTGAATTATCTTGAGAATCTCCACACAGGACAGATCGCGGAAGTTCGTATTGGAATTGCCAGCCATGAACTTACTACTTCGGAATATCAGATAGAGGTGCTTCTGAATAATGGCAGTTATGAAAAGTTTGATTCGATATTACTGCAACCTGGTGGCAAATCAGTTCAGACTGTCAATTTTAGTTTTAAGAATCCGGGGTCAAGGCAAAAAGTTGAATTTGTCCTGTATAAAGCCGGATTAACCTATTTGAAACCTCTTTTCCTCTGGGTAGAAGTAGCTCCATAGATATGACTGATAGTTTTCGAGCTTATCGCTCAGAATATCGCTTCATTTTCACAAATTTTATATTTTTGTTATGGAATTATTAGTAATTTTATAGTTTTATTATATATCCAATGATAAAATTCGTGGTCATGGCATAGGGGAAAAGCATTTAACAAGAAGGCCCAATGTCAAATAAATTGATTTAATTGTGTAGTTTATAATTAAAAAATAGAACGAGCCAAAAAAATGAAGATAATTTTTCTGTCAAGAGAATATCCGCCTGATACCTTATGGGGCGGAGAAGCAAAGGCTTGCGAGGACATGGCGCGTATTATGGCGAGTTTTGGACACGATGTGCACGTAATCTGCCAAAGTGTGAATGGTGGAAAAGGTTCTATAAAATCAGATGAACATGGTGTAATAATCCATCGCGTAGGAACAGACCCGCGAACGGGCAATGTTCAGGGTCTATTAAATTATGTTACATATGCAATTCGCGAAGTGCTTAAAATTACATCCAAGCCGGGCAGTTTTGTTATCCATGGCTTTTATGGTGGAACTGACATTTTTGCTTACTCCTTGATTAAAAAACTGGGCTTCCGCAAATATCCATTTGTGATGCATGCGCACGGCTCAGTGCGCGATGATATTACCAATAAAAAAAATCAGGGCTGGTTAAGATATAATTTGTTGCTTCGTTTCCAAGTATGGTCCTCTGATTTCACAGCTAGAAGAAGCAATCGTGTAATTGTGATTTCTCAGTCATTGCAGACTGAACTCCACGATCAAAGCCGGGTACCGATGAGCAAAATGCAACTTGTGCTCATACCGAAGAATCCGGAGAAATATAAATTTACTCCATCAAATCTTAGAAACGATTTACAAATTGATGGAGAAAGCAAGATAATCTTGTTTGTCGGCAGACTTGAAGAACGGAAAGGAGTTAAATTCTTATCTTCTGCAATACCCTTGATCCAGGCAAAATACCCTAAAACTGTTTTTGTTTTCGTTGGTAAAGACACTCCCACAAGTCCAATTAAAGGATTCAGCTACAAACAATATATTGTTGACACCTTTCTCAAACAAAACTTGGGATCTATCCGGTTTATCAGTGACGTGAACGATGAATTCCTGGTTAAAGCTTATTCGATAGCCGATGTCGTTGTTTCGCCCTCTTTACATGAGACTTCTACGTCTGTCCCGATTGAAGCTATGGCTTGCGGAAAACCGGTGGTTATTACGGACACCGGTAATGCCAGAATAATGGGGATAGATGGCACGAACGGATCAATCGTTCCTACCAGGAATTCAGAACTGTTGGCGGAAGCGATAATAAATATGCTCGGACTCACTGAAACCCAGCGATTGGAAATAAGTAAGCGGAATCGCGAAATTATTCAATCAATTTTCTCCTTTTCATCCTGGATTGAGGAATTACGGTCAATATCGGGAGAGTGGGAATTGAGATTGAAAAATAATTAACTTCTTTTCGGTACAACAAACCTATATAATAAGATACTGATTAAAAATAAATTCCATTTAGTTAACTATGGGAAATAATAAACCCACGCGTTTAGTTTTATGGACAATCCTGATAATTCTCAGCACTGTTATTCTGAGATGGCCTGTAAGTTATGGGTATCATTACCAGGCAGTCCAAGCTCTGTCGGCCATTGACCATGTATTTATATTCGGTATAATATACACCGCATGGATCATTCTTTTATTGATATTGGCACGAAAAGGTAATTTTGGTAGCAATGCAGTATTAGTTTCCATTTTTGGGTTTGTACACGGCGGTTTCTTTATAATCAATGCACCTTATATTACTGCCGCCAGTTTTGATCCCTCCGGTGTAAGCTACGTAAATTATATAATGACCCACAGTAAATTCATTTTAGGGGATCCGCAATGGGCGTATTTTGAATTCCCTGCCAATGCAGTCCTCGGCGCGCTGGTAACTCACATCACCGGATTATCCATTTTTGTGGCCTCTAAAGTGATATTGACCGCAGGTTGCGTTTTATTACCTCTTGCAGGCTATTCGTTTTATTATAGATTTGTGGGTAAAAGTTTCTTAAGTCTGCTCGGCGTTATCTTAGCGATGCTCGGAAGCATATATCTAATTGCTTTGGGACAATTCAGACCAGGCACTCTGGGACTCATATTATTAGCTCCCTTCCTTGTTCTCGTTAGTATTGAAGGTCCTAATATGTCGAAAAGTCGCGCAAAGGTTTTTCTTTTATTATTGGTCTTTGCAACTGTCATTCTGACACATTTTATATCGTCAGCAACTTTGATTTTTCTAATTTTGGGTATTTTTACATATCAACGGATAATTAAAAAGGAAATTATTAGTTTTAATATTATTATTTTAATATTAACCCTTGGAATTGTTTGGTGGCTCTATGAATCCCTCTACGTAACCAAATATGTTGCAGATCGATATTTAGCATTCATGTCGGAGCCATCCAGTTTATCTTTTGTTCTTGCTTTCAGAAAAGCCCAAACCCTTGTAGGTGGGGAAGTGCCAATTTGGGCAAGTTTGGTTAGAATCTTCTGGACTTTATTTATTTTCGTTTTACCTTGCCTTATGGCCCTAATAGTTTTCTTGTCTTTAAAGAAAAGAAAAGTGGAAATTGAAATTGGTATGCTGATGGGATTAACAGCCATGACCATATTGATGTTTGTGGCGGACCAGGGCGGCGACAGGTCAATTCCGAACTTCTTCCAGTTCGGCACATTTATTTTACCTTTGATACTGTTAAGAACCTTCGCTTCCAACGATCTTAATATATCCATGAAAATACCAGTTAAGGTCACCAAGTACGTCGAAATGGCAAGTCTGGCTTTTGTCGTTGCTATTGCCTTCCCCACTTTTATAGCGCATAATCCATCGGTGAATACCCAGATTATGTATGATCGAGAATATGCTACATTTAGATTCATCCAAACTCGTATCGCGAGCTCAAACTCAATTAACCTTTTTTGCGACGCAGATACCCTTACGATATATAATTATTTCATTCCGGAAGCGAAAATCAATGTCTTTCCATATGCTCCGGATATTGTTAAAAATAAACCCGAATTTATTGCAGAGCTACCGTTGTACATAGGAACATTCAATAAATCGGACGATTACTCGATATTTATATATTCTCCTCGCATCTCTCATCGATCATTTATTCAATTAAATGTCTCCGAGCTAGATCCAATTTGGGACAACGTGAAAAGTGCTTTGGCTAGTAATGATAGAATCTACACAAATGGGTTTGATAGTATCGATGTCAATTTACCGAGATTGTAGAGTGCAGAAATCGATAGCGGTTTCTAAGTTCGAATGATCAAGAAATCGATCGGAACAATACGACCGACCAAGAGACAAATAATGATAGGGGCCGGAAATGAAAAGGTTTATAACAAAAATGCATTGGGCCGCCAGAGAAATTCCCGAAGCTTATAAGTATTTTTTCGTCTTTCAAAACTGGTGGCTCACGTTAGCCGATTGGGCTGGAATTGTTCAAAAAGGAAAAATGGTAATTCTGCAATTCAGGAATGGGAATAAATGCAAGATACGGGCAGGCAGTTCAGACCGAAATGCCGTGATCAACATGGTAATACATAATGAGTATAGAATAAATAAAACAACGAAATACAAAAAATACAAAAATATAGTCGATATAGGCGGGCATATCGGCTGTTTTCCTATATTTATCAGCAGGATCTGCCCCGATGCCCGAGTCTTTTCTTTTGAACCGGAACCGCAGAATTATCGCTTATTGCTTGAAAATATCAAATTAAACGGATTGGAGAAGATGGTTACTTCCTCTAATTCTGCGATTTCCGATCGGGAAGGGTCGATCAGGTTGTATATGCATGGTGAAACTTTTGCGCATTCAACATCTATCGCATCCACCGACTTTATTAATGTCCCGTGTCATAGTCTGGAGCAAGTCTTTTTACGGAATAAAATTGATCGTTGTGATCTACTCAAGATAAACGCAGAAGGAGCGGAATATCCTGTCCTTTTAAATACGACCAAAGAAACTTTATCCCGGATTCGGGACATCCGTGCACACTGCCACACCATAGATTCCGATAGAAATGTGGACATTCTCGTAGCTTTTTTATCTGCCAATGGATTCAATTGTGTAAAACATGGTGAGCTTTTGAGTGCGGAAAAGAACTGGTAGGGATCACAGCGAAAATTACGAACTTACCTGAAAACAAGTTGAAGATAATTCTAATTGATTCTGTAAAATAATAAACTTTAAGATTCTCTTTTCTTTCACTATTTGGGAATGGTGATTATCAATTTAAGAGACCGCGTTGACAAAGGCAAAGCGAGGATAGGTTGAAAGCAAGCGGATTTCTAAATAATATCAATGGAATATTGAACTTTATTTTAAAGTTTTTTTATTTATTCATTAATATAATTTCTGTTTTTCTTATTATAATAATTTATGTAATTCCCAACGACGCCATCCGGGTAATATTGGCCATTCCGTTTCTTTTTTTCATTAGCGGCTTTGTTTGGATAAGCGCGCTTTTCCCTAAAAGAACAGCCCTTAACGGAGTCGCTCGAACAGTTCTAAGCGTAAGTTTGTCAATTATTATCCTTGTTTTCGTCGGAATCAGCCTGAATTATACACCTTGGGGAATCAAATTAAATACCGTTGTGGTTGCTTTAACATCCTTAGTTTTGGTCGGATCACTAACTGCTTTTTACTATCAAAACAAGGTTCCTCCCACGGAGAGAATTGAATTATCGGTTAAACTCGTTCAGCCCAATGCTCCGGTTTCGACAGTGGCTCTGTATTTATTACTTGCATTCGTAATTATTGCATCTGCTGCGGTTATCGGTGACCGTCTTATAAATCCAAAATCACCGGAGAAATTTACTGAGTTCTATTTGTTGGACCAAAATGGAAAGACCGTTGACTATCCCGGTCAAATTCGCTTAGGACAAGATATTAATCTGGTGATTGGGATTATCAATCATGAAAAAAAGGATATTAATTATCGGATCGAAGTCCGTATCAACGGAACTAATGTTGTTAACATTGGGCCATTTTTAATAAAAGATAATGAGAAATGGGAACAACCCTTCAATTACACGACCACGTTGGCGGGAGAAAAACAATTTCTCGATTTTTATGCTTTAGGAGACAATCAACCTACTGATATCGAACCTTTGAAGGTATGGTTTAGTGTACTACCACCGTGAATAATTTTTATAAAAGGAGGACATTATGCTGAATCCAGAACAACATTACGAAAAAGTTACTCACCTTGAATTCGCATCATTGTCTGAACACAGGGTTAAACGAATTATTAAGCTCGCAAATACTCTAAAAGCAGAAAACCTTCTTGATATTGGATGCGGGGATGGAGTGGTTACCATTGCTGTTGCACAAGCTTTACGCGCAACCAAAATTTATGGTGTGGATATTTCTCCAAAATTAGTAGAAAAGGCTCTGAAAAATGGTGTTTTAGCTTCGGTGTTGAATCTCAGTGCGGCGCCATTGCCATTTAATGACAATTCTTTCGACTTCGTAATTTGTACGGATGTTCTCGAACACCTATTTGATCCTGATTTTGTGATTAAAGAAATTTATCGGGTTCTTAAACCTACAGGATTTGCCATAATATCTACCCCGAACCTCGCAGCCTGGCATGAAAGATTCAGCTTACTCTTTGGCTTCCAACCCGAAAGTACGGCTGCTTCTATGTATTACGGATTTATTGGAAAATTATTTGCGAAAAATCCGGAAGGTGCTGGTGAGCATATTCGGGTCCCGACTTTCCGGGCTTTAAAACAACTTCTTAAAATTCATAATTTTAACGTTGTAAAAGTGATGGGAGCTTGGGGAAAAGATTATCCGAAAACTTTGCCCGTCCCATTCCGCGTGGTTTACAGGGGTATTAACGCTGCCTGTCTTTTAAGACCTTCGCTTGCGCCCTGCATGATTTTTCTGGTTAAAAAGAAAATCACAGAACTGTAATAAATATCATTAAAGCTATAGAGTTGCGCGGACTCCCATATTTGCATATAAATTGCATTCAGAATGTTCTTAGTTTTTTTGTTTAGAGCCTCTTAAAATGAAGGAGGAGGGAATGATAAAACTCATTCCCTCCTCCTTTTTACATTTAGTGGTTATCGCCCTATGGGATAGGAAGATCCCCTGGGATCCCCCATGTCTGGATCTGCGGTACAAGGGTGAGAGAAGGTAATGTGATCCATTGAGCGGTGGTGGGTCTAAAGACCGCGAAGTCCGTTTTCCCATCTCCATCGTAATCGCCGGGGACAGGTGTATCACCTGATGTACCCCATTGCTGGATCACAGGTACAATAGTACCCGACGGTAGCACGATCCACTGGCCGGTTGTCGGTCTGTAGACAGCAATGTCTGTTTTACCGTCTTTATTGTAGTCTCCCGGCACTGGTGTATCACCACTGGTTCCCCATTGTTGTATGGTTGGCTGTCCAGTAAGAGATGAGAGGATGATCCACTGACCGGTGGTTGGTCTATAGACAGCGATGTCTGTTTTTCCATCTCCGTCATAATCACCCGGTACCGGGAGATCCCCGCTAACGCCCCATTGTTGAATTACAGGTACAACAGTTCCTGAAGGTAGAATAATCCACTGGCCGGTTGTCGGTCTA
>Ga0182021_10002271_pt1 | contig 22363 bp, 20 predicted proteins | sample 612E3MmetaG_FD_120493 | JGI IMG/M metagenome (GOLD analysis project Ga0182021, IMG submission 120493) | Permafrost microbial communities from Stordalen Mire, Sweden - 612E3M metaG (Illumina Assembly) | ecosystem: Environmental > Terrestrial > Soil > Wetlands > Permafrost | place: Sweden... | reverse complement strand
CTCTTCAAGGTCCGTTCTGTTTACAAGTTCCTGGACATCAAGGTCGAGAACGCTTTTTGCCGTATCACAACCAATGGATTTCAGTTCTTTGATAATCCATTCATCGATCTCATCGGAGAATTCCATCAGGTCGACATCTTCATTGTCCACATCGGTATCCCTGTACACATCGATCTCATACCCGGTCAGCTTCCCGGCGAGTTTGATGTTAAAACCACCCTTTCCGATGGCCAGTGAAACCTGGTCGGGTTTCATATAAACATCTGCTTTCTTGTTCGGTTCATCGATCACGATGGAAGTGATCTTGGCCGGACTCAATGCCCGCTGGATATAGAGCGAAGGATTGGTGGTGAAGTTGATCACGTCGATGTTCTCATTTTTGAGTTCGCGAACGATCCCGTGTATCCTCGATCCTTTCATCCCCACGCAGGCGCCAACCGGGTCGATTCGGTCATCATACGATTCAACGGCCAGCTTTGCCCTTTCACCGGGTACCCTGACAATATTTTTGATGCTGATCAAACCATCATAAACCTCGGGAACTTCCGATTCGAAGAGCCGTTCAAGAAAAACGGGAGAAGTCCGGGATAGAATGATCACCGGGTTGTTGTTGTTCATTTCCACTTTGGAAACAACCGCGCGTATGGTATCACCTTTACGGTAAAAATCAGAAGGGATCTGTTCAGATTTTGGGAGGATCAGCTCGATACTTTCATCATCAAGAATGAGGATCTCTTTTTTCCAAACCTGGTAAACCTCACCGGAAACGATCTCCCCGATCTTTTCCTTGTATTTTTTGAAGATATTGTCTTTTTCGTATTCCTGGATCTTTGAGATCAGGTTCTGGCGGATGGCGAGGATCTCACGACGTCCGAAATCGAGAAGTTTTATTTCTTCAGAAAGTTCTTCCCCGACTTCAAAGTCGGGTTCCGTTTTCATGGCTTCCGATAACGCGACCTGTGCATTGGGATCTTCAACAGCAGTGTCATCAACAATGATACGGTTTCTCCATATCTCAAGGTCTCCCTTGTCGATGTTCACGATGATATCAAAGTTATCGGACGAGCCGAATCTTTTTGCCAGCATGTGCTTGAAAACATCCTCCAGGATGCGCATCATGGTTTCACGGTCGATGTTCTTGAATTCTTTAAATTCTGAAAAGGTTTCGACTAAATTGATATGTTCCATTTTACCAGATAATTATTTATTTTCCGAATTTGACAATTATTTTTGCTGTTTTTATTTCAGGAAATGGGATACATGTGTTTTCCCGTTTGATTTCTTTTTTTGGTTTTTTTACCGGATGTTCAAGTTCCAGAAAGGCTTCCTCCACCTTTACCAGTATTCCGCTGATGTTTTTTCCATCGTTTGTGACCACGTCCAGCTCTTTCCCTATATTTTTCCGGTATTGCCGAACCAATTTCAGGGGACGGTCGATCCCGGAAGATGAAACGGTTAGGTCATAATCTTCATAGTCCCGGTTCAGGTTGCTTTCGATGGTGCGGCTGATCTCCTGGCAATCACTGATCGTGATGCTGGTGTCGCAGTCAAAATAGATGTAAATCCTGTTTGTTGGCTGAATCACAACATCAACGAGGAATTTATCCGTTCCTGCGAGGAGTTCCTCAACCATGGGTTGAATGGTTTCCTTTGAGATCATATCCGTGATTTATCAATAAAAGAGGGGACGCTGGTCCCCTCAAAATTTCTTCTACAACGAATGCACAAGTGCATATTCAGCTGCAAAGATAACACTATTTATTGATATCTGATAAAATAATGGAAAAAGATAACCGGAAAGTTATCGGCCTTGGTCATCCGCAATGGAGCGTCAGGGAATATGGGTATTTGAAAATGACAAATATGCGAATAAAAGGAAGAATGGATTTTACCATTTTGGATTTTGCCATTTTACAATTTGTGACGCTGCGACTTTATTAATAAGGTGTCAGGTTCTTTCCGCCTTTACTCAAAAATATTTCAACAAAAAAGCTGAAATTTCAAAGTTTTATTTACCTTTGCATGTATATAGTCTAAATAAAGATAACAATGAAGAAAGCACAATCTTGTATTTTATTGCTGCTGTTTGCAGCAAGCAACTTGTTTTCACAGGAAAATAAAGAAGTCCGGATCCCACTCATCGGAGAAACGGCCCCCTCATTTACAGCGGAATCCACCAATGGAAAAATAACATTTCCGGATGATTATTATGGAAAATGGAAAATTCTTTTCAGTCATCCTGCTGCATTTACACCGGTCTGTACTTCCGAACTGATTGAGCTTGCTGAAATGCAGAAAGACCTTGATAATATGGATACCAAGGTGATCGTCATCTCTACAGATGGATTAAACAGCCACATTGCGTGGAAAAAATCAATGGAATCTATCCGTTATAGGGGCCGGGAAACAGTTAAAATGACATTTCCCCTGATTTCCGACAATGGCCTTGAGGTTTCCAGAAAGTACGGGATGATCCATTCTTACAGCAGCACTACCCGGGATATACGGGGCGTCTTCATCATCGATCCGAATGATAAGATTCGGGCCATCTTCTTCTACCCGATGAATGTGGGTAGAAATATGGATGAGATCAAAAGGACCGTAATGGCCCTGCAAATGGCCGACGGGAAAAATGTGTTGACGCCTGCAAACTGGATGCCCGGAGGGGAAGTACTGATACCTGCTCCTAAAACAGAAGCTGACGCCGATAAACTGGCTGCCAAAAAGGATCCCGACCTGCATGAACTGGCGTGGTACATGTGGTTTAAAAAAGTGAAATAGTAACTTCTGGACCGAATGTACTCACTTCATTCTGTCAACCAGAATGGCTTTTCTATAATGAGCTGAGCGATGATATCAAACCGGTGGTAAAAAAATGCTTTCCTGTTTGTTTCTTTTTTTACCTTTGAATCCTTGAAATATTTCATGTTTACGCATGGTCATGATATTGCAACACGACTATCGCGAGCGCAATAAGGAAGATAGTAACCTGTTGAAGAATAGCATCTTTCTTTTATCCGGTTATTAGTAAAAAGAATAAAAAGTCATTCACAGGAATGTTTCCGGTCAGAACAAACTTTCAATCATTATGGATACACCAGAAAATAAGGGAAAGAAGAAAGGCCCACGGATCAGGGCCTATATTGCATTGGCGCTTGTCGTCATCGCGTTGGTCATTTTTGGCTGGCGGTGGTACCGTGAATATAACTCCTATTATTCCACAGATGATGCCTATATCGATGCAGACAGGGTTGCGGTCAGTTCCAAGATACTTGGCCGGATTACCAATATTTATGCCGATGAAGGAGATAGTGTCAGAATGGGGCAATTGCTTGTGGAACTCGACAGCAGTGACCTTTATGCCCAAAAACTTCAGGCAAAAGCAGCCCTTGACCAGGCTTTTTCTTCGGTAGACCAGGCCAAAGCCCGCTATGAACTGGATCAGAAAAGCGAAGTTGTACAGGAGATCGGACTGGCAAGGTCAAATGAGGATTTTGACCGTGCTACTTCCCAATATGAAGGAAAGGTGATCTCGAAGGAACAATTTGATCATGCAAAGAAAACCTTTGAATCGGCAAAAGCGCTGCTGGATGCTTCAAAAGCACAGCTGGGGGTAAGTAAAGCGCAAATCACATCGGCAGAAAGCACCACGAAAACGGCAACGGCCCAGATCGGCATCCTCGAAACTTCCCTGAGAAATACCCGGATCTATGCTCCCGCCGGCGGCCGTCTCGCCAAACGATGGTTGCTTCCCGGCGATGTGGTTCAACCCGGACAACCTGTATTTACAATTACCCGTGATTCCCTGTTTTACGTGATGGCCTATTTTGAAGAGACAAAAGTATCGGGTATCCATGATGGAAAAAAGGCAGAATTTACCGTGGATGCTTTTCCCGGGATAAAATTATCAGGAAAGGTCATCAATGTGGGATCCAATACTGCTGCACAGTTCTCATTGATCCCGCCAAATAATGCCTCCGGGAATTTCACAAAGGTCACCCAGCGGATACCGGTCAAGATCTCCATTGATGAAATAAAGAAAAAGACCGGGGCCCCTGCGGTCAACTTCGCTGCGGGCATGTCGGTTATGGTTAAGATTATAAAATAATGGGGCACAGGCTTCCCGGCATAAGTCACTTTCGCGAATTCATCCGCGAACAGAGCGCTACGTTCGACACAACGAGTCCTTCCTATAAATGGTGGTTGCTCGCAAATGTGATGATCGGAACGTTCATGGCTGTGCTCGATGCCACCATCGTAAATGTGGGACTTCCAAAGATCATGGCGTCATTCGGCGTAGGACTCGATAAGATTGAATGGGTCCTGACAGCATATATGCTTGCGCTGGCTGTAATGCTGCCAACCTCAGGATGGCTGGCCGACAAATTTGGGTACAAACGGGTTTATTTTCTCGGATTGTTCCTGTTCACGCTTGGATCCTTCCTCTGCGGAATTTCCCCCGACGAAGATATCCTGATCTTTTCGCGTGTGATCCAGGGCCTGGGAGCAGGCTGCCTGATGCCGGTCGGCATGGCGATCATCACACGGGAATTTCCGGCCGAAAAGAGGGGAGTGGCCCTGGGATTCTGGTCGATCGCTTCTGCAGCATCGGTTTCTTTTGGTCCGCTCATCGGCGGATACCTTGTCGATCGCTTCAGCTGGCCTCTGATCTTTGATGTTAACGTTCCCATCGGGATCGCCGGAATGCTGGCCACCGCCATCATACAGAAAGAATACCGGAATAAACATGTAGGTCCGTTCGACCCGATTGGCTTTATTTCTGTTACCATTTTTCTTCCTTTCCTCCTCTATGCACTTACCGAAGGAAATGCACAGACCAATTCTGCAGGATGGTCATCGCTTGTGGTACTTGTATGTTTTGCTGTCTCTGCCGTTGCCTTCGTTGTTTTTATTTCCGCCGAGTTCATTGTCGAACATCCGCTAATCGATCTCCGGCTGTTAAAAGATTATAATTTCGCCATCGCCAATGTGGTCACCTTCATTTTCGGGATCGGGATGTTCGGAAGTACCTTCCTGTTGCCGTTGTATCTGCAGAATTCGCTGGGTTATACTGCGCTGCAGGCGGGTTCCGTCTTCCTCCCGGTCGGGATCATCCAGGGTTTTGTAGCGCCGATGGCGGGGCTTTCTTCCAACCGCATCAACCCGAAGATCCTGATCCTGTTCGGCGCTGTGCTTCTCGCCTTCACATTCTATCTGAACAGTGACATGTCATATCTGACAGAACACGGTTATATCATGACCACACTGTATTTACGCGGCGTAGCCATGGGCGTCATGTTCGCACCCCTGACCGCAGCTGCCGTAGTGGATATTCCCCGGCATAAAATGGGCCAGGCTTCCGGGCTTCTGAATGTGATCCGCCAGGTTGGAGGCAGTTTCGGCGTGGCAATACTGACAACCATTCTTACCTCACGCATAACTTATCATACCCAGGCATTCGGAGAAATGATACAATCCAATTCCCCTGCATTTCATGCGGTGCTCCGGAATATCGGGTACTTCATTACCAGCAACGCAGGCACTGTGGGAAGTATGGTTGACAAACAAAGCCAGTCCCTCCTGATGGCGCATGTGACACGGCAGTCATTTGTCCAGGCGATCGATGATGATTTCCTGCTGGCCGCGGTGATCACCCTCGTCAGCGCGGTACCGGTCATCTTTCTGAAGATCGGCAGAAAAGGAAAAGGAAAAAGCAGCGGGAATATCAGTGTCCAAAATCCAAATGCCGGAAGTGAAAACCCCCGGCAAACGTCAGCTTCGCCTTCACCGGTAAGAAATTAAATCGAATTTTTATGAACATCATTCAGAAAAAAAGAGTCCTAACGATTTTAATCACCCTCTTTCCCTTCTTGGTCCTGGGGCAAAGTGCTCAGCATCTTTCAATTCCCGCGGCAAACGATTCGCTCAGCCTTCAGCAGATTCTTCTGGAGGTGACCGCATCGTACCCGTCGGTTTTGAAAGCACAGGAGGCGATCAATTCCGCGGATGCAGCAGTTGCACTGGCCCGATCAGGATTCTATCCGGATATTTCCGGGCAGGCAGGCTATACCCGGCTCGGACCGGTTTCCAAATTATCCATCCCGATACTGGGATCCTTCCAGATCTACCCGGAAAATAACTATAATGCCGAAGTGGATATCAGGCAGACCATCTATGATTTTTCAAAAACATCCCGGAACATCAAAATGGAAGAATCGGGGAAGACGATCTCTGAAAAGACGGTTGACCTGGTTAGGCAAAAACTAAACCTGGTAACCGCCGTAAGCTACTATACCCTGGTCTACCTTCAAGAAGCCTTGAAAATAAAGGATGTTCAGCTGGATAACCTGAATGATCATCTTGCCTTTATTACAAAAAAGAAAGAGACCGGATCGGCCACGCAATATGAGATCCTTGCAACGCAGGTAAGAATATCCACGGTTGAGAACCAGAAATTCGACATCCAGGCTGCCATCAAGTCTCAACAGTCAACCCTGAATTCGTTACTGGGTTTCCCGGTTAATACAGCCTTGAAAGTCAAACAAAACCTTGTCCTGGGCAGTTCCGGCATCGATCCTGACTCCCTGGTTCATTTTGCTCTTCAACACCGTTATGAGATGATCGTGGCCGGCCTGAAAGAGGAACATGCTGAACTTCACCTGAAAGCCGTGAAAGTTCAAAATAATCCCGTGTTAAGTGCCTTTCTCTCCGGTGGTGTCAAAAATGGATATATTCCTGACCTCAATGTGTTAACCCCAAATTATGCCGCCGGACTTGGGTTGCGAATTCCGATCTTCGATGCCACACACCGTAAAAGTTATATTAAACTGGCGAATGTTGAGAAAAATGTATTGAAACAGGAAACCGAACAAACACGCAGGGAAATCTCCAGTGAGGTATACCAGAATGAAGCACTATTAATTGCATCACTGCAAAAGATCAAACAGAGTAACCTGCAGGTAACACAGGCAGAAGAAGCACTCGAACTTGCTAAGGTCAGTTTCTCAAGCGGGGTTATTACCAACCTTGATCTGCTGGATGCAGAGACCTCGGCAGCAGAAAGCAAAGTCAACCTGCTGAAAGCCAAAGCCGACTATGCGGTCAGTCTTGCCCGGCTCAATATTTCAATCGGGAAGCCAATCAATTGAAAAATTTCTAACTTTGCACATCCTTCCTGCCGGCAGGAAGGTTTATGTCTTAGGGGTAATTTCTACTCTTGAAAACAGCCTCAGTATCTTTTATCATCATAAAAACATTTTAAAGAACGAAAAAATATGAACAAAAGATTTTTCTCAGCGGTGATTGTAATCCTTCTGGCCGCAATGGCTTTGTCTGCCTTTTCTCAACAATTTCCAGGGTTTTCAAAAACCAAAACCGGCCTGTATTACAAACTCTATAAAACCGGGACCGATACACTTACGCCCAGGACAGGGGATTTTGTTGAATTTGATATGATTTACCATGGTAAGTCACATGGAAAGGATTCGGTTTTCTTTAACAGCCGGAAACAGGAAAATCCCAATCCGGTGAAATTTTTTCTTCCACGCCCGGGTTTCAAAGGTGACCTGAACGAAGGCATTGTCTTGCTGGCGAAGGGTGACAGTGGCGTTTTTATCGTAAAAGCCGACTCTCTTATATTTAATACATTTAAAATGAAGCAAAGGCCGGCAGGGATTGACAGCAACGAATACTTTTTCTTTCATATACATTTATTGTCATTTCAGACGGCTGAGCACATGATCTTCAGGGAAGAAGAAGTGTTGAAAAAGTACGTTGAGGATAACAAGATTACTGCAAAACCGAATTCCATGGGGCTGTATATCATCGAAACCCAACCGGGATCAGGGATGAAAATCGACAGCGGAAGCCAGGTGAGGATGAATTACCGGGTTTCTCTGCTGGATGGCAAGGAACTATTCTCTACTTTTGAACGTCCTGAACCGGTTAAGTTTGAATACGGCAAACGGATCGATACGCCGGGCTTTGAATATGCTGTTTCAACCTTAAAGAAAGGGAGCAAGGCCAAGTTCATTGTTCCTTCAAGCCTGGCCTTTGGACGCCGGGGAAGCGGTACCATCGTTGCGCCTTATCAATCGCTCCTCTATGATGTGGAGATCCTGGATGTAAAGACTAAAGCGGAATATGAAAAGGAACAAACCGACAACCAAAAATCCGAACAAATGAAAACAGATTCATTAAAGAATGCAGAAGCCGGTCTTTTGGAAAAGTACCTGAAAGATAACAAAATAAATGCAAAGCCACAGCCCGACGGGTTATATTATATCCAGGTTTTAGCCGGTACAGGGCCAAAAGCCGAAGCAGGCAAAACCGTCAAGGTTCATTATACCGGAAAGTTGCTGAACGGGAAAGTATTTGATTCTTCGATCGAACGTAAGAATCCGATTGAATTCATGCTTGGCAGGGGACAGGTAATCAAGGGCTGGGATGAAGGAATTGCTATGATGAAACAGGGCGGAAAAGCCACCCTGATCATCCCTTCGGCTATCGGATATAGCGACAGGGATATGGGCGTCATCCCGCCTTATTCGACGTTGGTTTTTGACGTGGAACTGGTTGAAGTAAAGTAACCCCCGAAAAAACCGGCACACCCTTCTTTTCGACTGAATTTCTTTCCTTTTAATGAGAGAACATGATGTTCTGATACCAGAATATGGATCCTGGGCTTGCCCTGGGGTTCATACCCGCGATTCATTGGGTGAAGTTTTTTAATAAAAACAGGCAATATTTTAGGAAATAAAAAATGTTATTATATTTGTGAATAGCTATTATTATTTTATCCTTCGGTTTATAGATTTTATTTGATCGCTAAATGCTTGAAATTTAGTTGATAATAATGTATATTGTAAAATATTCAAAGGAAGAATAATTTAATTCACTAATCAATTTATTATGAAAAAAAGCTACTTTCTTACAATTTCACTGCTCATCCTTGTGGCGATTCCTTCATTGGCCCAGAAGAACTACTCGACAGAATGGTATGTTGGAGCCGGTGGAAATTTTAATTCCACATGGATCGTTCGCCAGAACACTTATGGAGAACCCGAAATGAAATACAAATTCACCCCAAGTTATGCGGTCAATCTTAATGCTGGATTTGATTTTTCAGAACATTGGGGGTTTAAAATGGAACTGGGATATGCTGCATTGGGTCAAAAGTATTCAGACAACCAATACGACCAACCCGCCAACAGAACCATTCATCTCAATTACTTCCTTCTGCCCGTTATGCTAAAATACCGTGTAGGCAGTGAAAAGGCCAAGTTTTATCTTATGGCCGGGCCGCAATTGGGTATGTTGTTATCGGCTACCCAGATATATCAGCGCAATGGTGTAGATGCTCCTGTCTTTAACAACCCTACCCATGGACAGATCGATGTTTCCAAGAAAGAGATCAAAGACCGTTATACAGGCGCTGCCGGATTCGTCAGGGTGGATCTGGGCGTTGAAATAACACCTTCCAAACATTTTATGATCGATATTGGATTAACCAGCGCTTATTCCATTACCGACCTTAACAGCCTTGACTGGAGATTTAATGATATCAGCGGATCGTACCAGATTTCACACAATTTCTATGCAGGCCTGAACCTGGGGTTCAATTACAGGTTCTGATCCGCCTTTTGATTGTTCAGACCGCATCCTGAGCGTATTTCAAACAGAACGTTTGAAATACGCTCAGGATGTAGTGGTTTATACCGGATAAATGACTTGATTTGCTTTTGAATAATGAACCACAGCTAATCCCGACTTGACAATGTGATTACGATAATATATCTTTGTCGGTACCAATCCCATCACCATGAAAAAAATAGTTACATTTTTGGTGATAATAAGTTTTTCCTTTTACCAATTTTCAGAATCTTATTCTCAGGTTCGCGGTATGATACCGGTGAAGGTTACCATTGGGGGTACGACCTCAACCCTGTACCAGCAAAGCCATGCTTTGCTTATCGGAGTAAGCGCTTACAATAATGGGTTACCTCCGCTACCCGGAGTCATCAGTGATATTTCTGCTGTCAAAGCAGCCCTGGAAGATAATGGGTTCCAGGTAACAGTTATAAATGATCCTGATAATGCTGCCCTGGAAAATGCTTTCAGGAATTTTATTGCGAAATACGGGCAGTCACCTGAGAACAGGCTGTTGTTCTATTTTGCCGGACACGGCCATACGGTTCACATGCCATATGGCGAAGAAATTGGATATATTTGTCCCGCAGATGCTCCCGATCCTTCAAAGGATCTCCCGGATTTTGAATCAAAAGCCATGCCGATGGCTCACATCGATACTTATGCCAGGCAGATCAAGTCGAAACATGCTTTGTTCATTTTTGATGCTTGTTTTTCAGGTTCCATGTTTGCAATGACCCGGTCAATCCCTGAAGTGATTTCATATAAAACAAAAGAATCCGTAAGGCAGTTTATTACCAGTGGCAGCGCTGAAGAGACCGTCCCCGATAAAAGCATCTTCCGGGCACAGTTCATCCGGGCCATTCAGGGTGATGCTGATGCCAACAAGGATGGCTTTGTTACCGGGACTGAACTGGGCGAGTTTCTTCAGACCACCGTAGTGAACTATTCCAATAATTACCAGCATCCCCAATATGGTAAGATTCAAGATCCCCACCTTGATAAAGGTGACTTTGTTTTTGTGCTTAAGCCAACAGATACACTTACAACTATAGTCTCCAACCCGGAAAGCGCAAAGGATCACAATCTGGTTCATTCCGGAAAATTGGAACTGACTTCCCAGGTTGCGGGCTATATATATCTTGACGGTGCCTATTATAAGTATGTCAGTGCCAATACTGTATTACCACTTATTGATTTATCCGAAGGCTCCCATAAAATTAAAATATCCGGGGATGACCCGGAAGAAAAAGAAATCGTTATCCTTCCGGGTCAAACCGTCTCTCAGACGTTTGAAAAAAAGAAGCAAAAAACTGTGGTTTCAGATAATTTCGAAATGGTATTTATCGATGGAGGTACGTTCCAGATGGGTAGCGATAAAGGAAGCAGAATTGAGAGCCCGATACATCCGGTTACAGTAAAAGGTTTTTATATGGGTCAAAATGAAGTGACTCAAAAACAATGGCAGGATGTGATGGGTGTTAACCCTTCCCACTATACGGAATGTTTAAATTGCCCTGTGGAGGGCGTTTCATGGGATGATATCCAGGAATTCCTTGCAAAGCTGAATAAAAAATCCGGTAAAAATTATCGTTTGCCGACCGAAGCCGAGTGGGAATTTGCTGCCTGCGGAGGAATTGCAAGCAAAGGTTATGAATACAGCGGCAGTAATAACGCGGATGAAGTGGCATGGTATAAATCAACCTCGAACGAAAAGACCCATCCCGTCGGTCAAAAAAAACCCAATGAACTGGGCCTCTATGATATGAGTGGTAATGTGCAGGAATGGTGCAGCGATTATTTTAGCAATAATTATTATCTTGAAAGCCCGCAAAATAATCCTAAAGGGCCAGCCAAAACAAATGCTCATGTGCTCCGGGGCGGTTCCTGGGACTGCAGCCGGTCAGATGTTCGAAACAGCTCCCGGGGTGGAACATTTCCGTTTGATAAAGGCAGCTATTATGGTTTCCGGATTTGCAAAGACGAATAAGTCCTTCTCTGGCATTTGTAATTGATCATCTTCTTCGTTTACCCATTTAATCAGCAATAAACAAAAAAAGATCATCACAATTATTTTTATTGCATATATTATTAATATATCCTAAATTTGGTAGGTTGTCCTGATAAATATATCTACTCCTTTTCATTATACAGCCATCTTAAAAATATCCCGCATGAAGAAAAGTTATAAATTTCTTGCCATGCATTTATTTCCGGGGATACAGGAATTCATCCTCCTTTTCCCTGTTTTCTTTATCCTGAATTCATCTTGTTATTCTCAGGCCATCGTCGGTAAATACTTCAGCGGAAAGCCTAAATTTATCAACACCACGATTGGGAAAGTACTGGCCATCGATTATGCGAACAAGACGAGCGATAATAGTGACAGTGTTAAAGTGAATTCAATGTTTGGCCTGGTCGAACTGTCATCCTTTGTAAATAAGGCCATCAATAACCCCTCTGGTGAATACAGGGACTTCCAGGTTTTGGATGCGACAAAAATCGGCATTATCGGATATTATCATCTGGAGTATACGCTTTTCTATTGCAATGTCGGTGATGCTCTTGACCTGTGCAGCAATAAGATATCAACCCCGGAATTTGTAAGTCAGATTCAATTGCTTTCACTGCCTGATTATGTTGTTCCCACACCCGAGAAAAAAAGAACAACGTTCCTGGATGTTTTGAAAATGGACAATGCTTATTATTCGTTTCCAATGCGGCTGAGTATCCTGATCCCTTTCAGTGTGTCCGGGGGATTCACGCGCAACCTTGGCTTCGAGGTATCCAATGTTTGGTCCCGTCCCAAATCCGTTGCAAATTTCAAATTTCAGTTTTCATTCATCTGGTTGTCTCATAAGGAACCAACGTACTTTGAAAGGTGTCTCATTCCATCCATTAATCTGGGACTTCAACTCAACTTTCTTGGGGATATCCGTTTTAACCTGAAGCCTTATTTCACTGTGGGCTGGAACCCGGTGTATTACTATTATAAAAATGAAAATGATACGATTGCCAACCCGAAAAATTTAACCAATGCCTGGTATTTAACTTCCGGAACTATTAACTATGGACTTGACCTTGATGCCTGGATCAGGAAAGGATTAGGTGTGAGTATTTGCATTGAGCAAAGCCGGTACATTGCTGAACTGCTTCCGGATATTTATGGTTCTACAAAAGCCATCGCGCTCGACTATCTTACATTCAAAATCGGATTACTGTTTTAAAAACCAGAAAAACCGGAAAATTTCCCTGGACAAAGTTTCTAATTTTTCCTGTACGGATATTATTTCATGCCATAAAGCCTATCAACAGCCAAGTATAGTTTCTGCATGGCCGGGCTGGTGAATTTATGTCCCCTGGCCTCTCTTACCTGCTCATAAGCCTTTGCAAAATCATGGTACCTGATATAAAGAGCAATCAGATAGGTATAGTATTCTTCATTTTTTTGATCAGGCAGATAAGAAAGAACCTGAAGCTCTTTCTTCTTAAAGTCATTAACCATCCTTTCATCCGGGATATAAAAGTGGTTATAGGAATTGTTCCCATTCGTTGCATTATTATCAGTAACGGTCCATTTATACCACTTGCCTTTTATTAACCCCGAGGAAAAAGGATACAGGGTCAATGTACTGCTGCCGGTAAATAATTTCAGTACTTCATCGTTATCACCTTTGATCAGAAAATAATTACCTGAGCCTGAATTCTTCCAGGAAAATTCAATTTTATTATCAAAAAACCACGCTGAGTCAGGAGGGAATACCATCGGAAGGGTATCTCCTCTTACCACGGTAGCCGCTTGTGTAACTTCTTTTTCGGAATCCAGGAACTCGGTTACAACATATCTGAAGTAGTCATAAAGTAAGCTGTTTCCGGCCTGCTGGTTAGAAATGCCGGTCAGTTGGTCGTAAGAATAGGTTCCCTTCTTTTCGATCAGGGCGGGTAATCCCTTCTTGCTGAACAGAACCACCAGGGTTTGCTCATCCGTAACCAGTTTGTCGCCTGAAGTAATATTCATATCCTTTGTTAAGACGACCTTCTTGTTTTTCTCAAGTAAAAGTGCTGATCCCTTTACATAAAATACATTAAACGATTCGGGCTGTGCATAAAAACACAGAGGGACCATGAGGAAAACAGCTGTCGTGACCAGGAAAAATGTTTTCATAGGGTTATCCATTAATGTTTCATTTCTGTTTTGAAATTGAACCTTTTATTCAGCCAGACAGCCAGCCCGTTATAAAAATATAATACCTCCACCGACAGTATGATCGCTACCATCGCAAGCGTTGACTCGATGCGGTAGTTAAAGAGTTGATAAACATAAAAAACGAACAATAAAATAATAATTGAAGCAATGAACTGAACGATTATACCAAAAAAATGGTACCATTTGATCCTGGAGGTGAACATATAAATCAGAAATGCAATGTTTATATAACAAAGGATAAAAGCCAGGATGAAATTCAACCAATACGGCATGGCATTAATATAATTTTTGTTTAAGGTCATGGAAATAATATTTGCATGAATCGTAACCCCGTTCATATCCGGGAAAGAGCGTCCACTGATTTTTGGGTTCATGGGTGTGAAATGACGGTCCTCGCAGTTGCAGTATTGTCCGTTATCTGAGTACCCGAAATATCCGATTAATACTATTTTATTTTTCAGGATGGATAATTGCTCATTTTCCAACGTAATGTCGCCAGGATTGAAATGAAGATACCTGTTGGTGTTGCCAAAATAATTTATCCTCTCTTTTAACCTGTTTCTTTTTTTAAGATTCTGGAAGGCCGTCAGATCATACAGCGCTAGTATCTTGGCATCAAAGGAAGTATCTTCTCCATTCCTGAATTTCCAGAAAGGATAAAATTCCCTTACGGTGGATGCTGAATCACCACAAATATCAATAAAGCCTGAGTAAAGTTTTCCAAACAAACTGTTTATCCTGGTATAACAGGGTCTCGCATTTGCTTTAAGGCAACCTGCGGAATAAGGTAAAACGGTGTTTTTATTTTCATGCAAGGCAAGCATCAGCGAACTGTCCCCATGCTCATCCTTTTTATCCCTGAAAAGCAAATCAACTCCGATAACTTTAGGATGGTAACTATTGAGAATGGCCAATTTCTTTGCAATCTCCATCCTTGTGAGATTTTCCGCATTGACAAGGATAATATTTGTATCCAGTGATGTTTTGGTCTTTAGTTTGGAATAATAGAGGTCAGTGAGTTCGAAATCCCTGAAAGAATGAACAAAAGGATTGAAAATCTCCATATTCACCGTGATGAGTTCCAGGAGATAAATCACGAGAAAGACAAATACTGTTGCAAAAAACGTATCTCGCTTAAAAAGAAATTTTTTCATAATTCATTATTACCTGATGATATCGAAAAAAAAGTTGAAAGTGGCAAATTCAACAGATTCCGGCATGGATGGTTTGCCTCTGAATTCATATGCCTGATCGAACAATTTTTCAAGTTCCCCCTGAATGCTTCTTTCATTGCCGGTATTGTTAATTACCGGCCGCAAATCAAATTTTTTTTCGGAAGCAATAATCTTAAGCGTTTCGGTCCCTAAAGGTTTCTGAAATGTATATACTTCTCTGTGTTTTTCACCCGGGCGGAGGAAACAATCCGAAGCAAAGTGATGGTTACCCGGAAGTGAAACCGTGAAGTTATCTTCAGGATCAAATTCGATCATGTTAAAATAAAAACTTTTTTTCCCTGTGTTGACAATTACCAGCATCCCTGTATCCATTCCTTCTCTCACATTATTACGCAAGGTCAGCGGGTTCAGGAACTTAGTGCGTGAAAGGCGATTGGTGTCAGCGGGCATCAGCGAAATATCCATATCAATTCCATCGGAAGAAACCATCAGATTTTTCAGAAACTGTACCTGCGCAATGTTCAACAGCGTTTTGCCAAGATCACCAGGGAAGATGTGATCTTTGTACATATTTCTGCTTAGGGCATGTTCCAGAAACATTTCTTTATCTGAACTCTTATTCTGTTCAAGAATATAGGATGGGGTATCTGAAGTGATCTCAACATATCTGCTGTCTTTCAGCATCCCGGCAATCCTGTTCTTCAAATCAGCATCTGCAAACTTTCCCAGGTTCAACCTCACCCTGTACCCGCTCAGTTTTTTGTCATCGATGAATATCCAATAATTCCCGGGGGTTGAAATGTCAAGCGCTGAATTAAGCTGAACCAGGGATTCCATATAACCGGATTGAATGATAGCGCCCCGGGAAACAGGCTGCCCGGCTTTCTCCGGGTTTGTTGTTCCGGAAGGATACACCATGACAGTGGTGCTGTCGTAAATTCCGGAAATGTTACCTGCCGGGATGATGATCTTGTCCGGCAGGATAAATTTATCGATAACGAAGAACCGTTCCTGTTTTACATTTTTACCTCCGAAAATAATTTTATCGCTTCCTGTGATGTTGGCAGATTCCATCAACGGATGTTGCTGCGTCCGGGAATGTTCAAACATGGACATCATTTCAAACTGTATATCGTGAAACAGTTTGGTATAGGTGTATTCAGCACTGTTATTATTCAGCACGGCATTCATGAAGGCCCAGGTAAGAGGACCAAAATACTTGTGATCATAATAGTACTCACAGCTGATTTCATCTTTCCCGCAGGCTGATATAATCACATAATTGGCTTTGTTTTCATCGCTATTCAAATCAACTTTCGAAAACATTCCGACCTTGTTATCCTGCCTGTTTTCTTTTCGTCCTGGATCGGGAACCATATTGGATCTGTAATCCATGTATCTGCACCCTTTCTTTTGCGGCGCAAGAACAAGAGGAGGGTAGCCACCCCTTGTAACCGCCGTATCCGTTCCGCGACTCATGCTTCCTGCATGGCAGGCATCTGCGGTAACGAAAACATCACCGGTCGTTCCCAGGTTTATCCTCAACTTTTCGATCAGTTGTCCGAATTCATCGTCTGTCAGGTGATTTTGTCCCTGATATTCTTTGCTGCTTGTGCTTTTGGCATCATACAAAGCGAGGGCCGCATGAAAGTTTTCGGTTTCATCACCCGCAGGATTTGCCAGCATTTGCCCGTGAGTAGAAAAGTGGATGTAAACGACATCCCCGGGAAGAACATTTGAATTCAGTTTTTTAAAAGCCCGGATAAATCCTTCCTTGGTTGCTTTCTCGTTGGCCAGTACCAGGGTATCCGTGAACATTTGCTGGTGCAATAATTTCATTATGGCTTTCAGGTCATTATCGGCGTCGATGTGTCTGAACCCGGAGGAAGGAGGATAATTACTGATGGCAACAACCAGTGCATGCTTTACCGGATTATGATTTTGCGATCTGGACTCGGCAATATTGATTAAGGCAAAGACAAATAAAACCAATATCGTTTTATTCATTTTTTGATGAATTGCCAGGAAACATTAAAACAAACTAAAACACAAACCTAAAGTTACCGGTAAATATATCACATTTACATTGGGTTTACAAATAAAATAGAATCAAATTCTATAAAATCCGGTTGCTTTTGTCGTCCCGACAGAAATCCATTACTTTGCAAACGTATTCAACAGTAATATCATTTACGATGGGTCTAATCATTAAAGAACACAGGGACAGGATCGGCTGGATCACCCTGAATCATGATTCGAAGCGCAATGCGCTCAGCAATGATTTACTGAACGAACTTCTCGGGGCATTAAAATCCCTGAAGGAGGAGAAAGCACGGGTCATTATCATCCGTGCAAATAAAGGGGCAACAGTATGGTCGTCCGGGTTTTTCATTGATGAACTTCCGCGCGACGGGAGCGATCCCCTTGCCTATGACAACCCGTTGCAGAAGGTCATCAGGGCTATTCAAAGCATCCCGGTCCCTGTCATCGCCATGGCGGAGGGAAGCATCTGGGGCGGAGCCTGTAACATTGCATTCGTATGCGACATTGTGATCGGTACGAAAAACACCTGCCTTGCCATCACTCCTGCCAAGATCGGGGTTCCCTATAACACTTCAGGGATCCTTCAATTCCTCGACATCATCGGTTCCCATATTGTCAAGGAAATGTTTTATACTGCCGAACCGATCAGTGCAGAAAAAGCAAACAGCCTGGGCATCATCAACCACCTTGTCGAACAGGAAGATCTTGAAGCATTCACGGTCGGGATTGCCAACAAGATCATCGCCAATTCACCGCTGAGCATCCAGGTCATCAAGGAACAGCTTAATATTCTTGGGAATGCCATGCCCCTGTCGCCCCAGACTTTTGAACACATCGACATGCTTCGCAAAATGGCCGGTACAAGCGAAGATTACATTGAGGGAATTGCTGCATTTAATGCGAAACGCAAACCGGTTTTCATCGGCGAGTGATCTTGCTTTTCAGGACCTTCCTCATCTTCATTGAGGATGTTCCGGGAACCCCCATCCTGCCCAGCGAAGATTTTATCATCAATACAGCCCGGATTCCAGGCGTGTTGGTGTAATCATGCACCACAAAGATCATGGCATCGGGATTCCTATTCAGCATCCGGTTGTCAGGACAGGTGATTTAAAAGGAATCAGAAGCAACATGTTGAAATAAGTGGTTTCCGCAGGCGGGATAAAAACAGTATAAGTGCTGTTGATCTTTAGCTTATCACCAGGATTTTCATCATATAGCGTCCATTTATTTGTGCTTCCATCATACAATATCCCGACATGGGAAGTCTCAGAAGCTCCGTTTTGCAGGGTTTTGGAAATGAAAAATACAGCTCCCGGGTTATTGTTGAGATTGGGATTATCTATCTCTGAATGGTTATTTGTTAAATTTGACGGTGTTACCCTGTGGATAAATGAGATTCCATTATTTGTCTGGGCATTCAGCGCGAAAGCCAGAATCACAAATGATGAAATAATAAGCAGCTTTTTCATAATGTTCAAAATTAATTAAGACTTAATAAATATTAATATGCAAATATAGGTGGAAAAGTAAAAAAACCAAGAGAATATTTTGATTTTGTGAAAGTAACTGCAGGGGTACCCGTTCACCAAACAAGGAAAATTGTATAAATCTTGCCGGATTCCTCATCCCGTTTTCGCACGTTTGTGCTTTTATTTTATATATAAGAGTATATTTTTTTCCTCTTTTCAAGAGGAAGAAACTACTGACTGGATATTCCCAAAATATAATAAGTTGATTTACCGGTGATAACAAGCACAGGAAAGAATTCGCCTTTCCGATGGCATACCATTTGCAAAATCATATTCCAAATGAGTTATTTTTTAAATTCAGTTAAGACGTATGATTGGCATTAATAACTGCCATTATGAACAGAGGAAATGTCACATTTGATGGAACACCTTGATATAACACCCTATTGGTGATAAAAATAAAATCAAATCAAATGATCAAAACCAATTATATAACACTAAAATTTAACCACTATGAAAAAATTACTCAACTTCATCAAAAAAACCTTAATCTTAATCGCTGCCATTTTATTACCAGGAATTATTATGGTATCCTGTAATAAAGATGTTTCAAATTCTTCGCCGGCAAAATCATCCGAAAAACCATCCTTAAAATCATCGTGCGCTGAATCTGCATATACACTTTGGGCTGGTCAAAATATGAATGCTGGTAATTTAATTGTATGGAATGATCTGACCACTCTTTACATCGAATATCAAATTACGGATACGGTTTCGGAGCTGGCTTTAAAAGAAATACATCTCTGGGCAGGAAAGGATCTTGACCTTTGTCCGCACAATAACAAGGGGAATCCCAAAGTAGGACAATTCCCGTATTATGCAAATTCTACTACAAGTAAGCCTGTTGGATATCCATATTTAACAAATCCTTTAGATTACAGACTGACCATTCCACTATCGGATCTCGGAGCAGGTTGCTATGATATTATCTATATCGCGGCTCATGGCAAAGCAACATCAGAAACAATGTGGAGTGAGGGAACACGATTTGTTCCAGCCCCCGGAGATTGGGCAACATTCTCAACGTATACAATTTGTTGTGACGATCAAAAATAACCAGATTCTGACCCTGTTAATTTTTGATAAGAACCCCGCTAAGCGGAAGTTGTAATTCCGCTTGGCTGGGTTTGTTTTTTGAAATTTTCTTTAAGAATGAACTATTTGAATCAACACTACGGAAAAATAGAATAGAAATTTAATACTCTTTTTTACCATTGCTTCTGATTGGTCTACCAATTTTATCATAGACCCAATCTTGCCAGTACCTTCCTTTGCCTTGTTCTATTCCTGTTATTGAAATAAGTAAATTCCCGTCTGGAAGTACTTTTTTTAAATCACCAGCGTGAAAAAAGAATTGTTTATCTGATGGTATATCATAATAATGAATAGCGGACGATACAACCCAAGCTTCTGTCTGAAAATAAATTCTTTGTCCGTCGTATGATAATTGCAGGTTATAAATATTACACAAATCTGAAAACGGATAATCATTTGAATTAGCATAGGAAAATCCTGAACTGCCACTACCATCTCTTTTACATCCTTGAACCAGCACTGATTCAGTAGAATTAGCAATATTATAACGCATTATTTTAGTTTCTTTATTACCTTCTTCCGACATAGATGAATCTCTGATTGTTCGAAGGTAAATTACAAAGTTGTTATTTTTTGATAAACTTGGGAGTGTATCAAAACTCTGGTAAGTTATTTGATTATAATTTCCATTATCATATTGGATAAATATATTGCCATTTTTCACATATGTACTTTTTACTATTTGTGATTTGATAGAGAAATTAATCAGACATAAAGAAATAAGGAGTAGGGCTTTTGTTTTCACCTTGATAATCATTTAGGGTCTTGACTGGTTTAGAGGTTCAATTACGATATTTTTTACAAGCATGTGGAAATATTTTCATTTTTAAAGTTAAGACGAAATGCCATTCTTTAAAATGTAGATAAAAAATTTTTCGGTTCCTTCCTTAACATTTAGCCAGTCTGGGATAATTACAAATTATCCATTTTTCCGAGCGGCATTGCAAATGCCACTCAGCTGGGAATAGTCCTTCCAGGGAGACCTCAAAACAAACTTAACCCACTGTAAATCAACATCATTACAGTGGGTTTGTTGTTAATTGTCTCGGAATTGTCTCATAAAGTACTCTGTTCTACTTGGTTTCACTCAGTTGAATGAGGATCCTCTCACCTGTCATCTGAAATCTGAGATTTGTCAATTCGGATTTTTCTCTTTTATTCACCCTCAGCACTATCCTTATACAAAGTGCACCAATCCGATTGATAATATCGATGAAGCCATGAAGAAAAATTCCTGGGCAGGTGGAAAATTACTGGGTGAAGGAAAGTAACGAAAATTACGCCTTTCCCCATATCTTTCTGATTTTATCAGAACTTTACCTGATTACTATGATTTTACCTGAAGAAACGAAATCTCCGGCCTTAAACTTAAAATAATAACTTCCAGCAGCTAATCCAGAGAGGTCGACTTTCTCATCAAAATTCCCTGCATTGTAAGGTTTATCAGTAATAACCTGTTCTGGTTTTCCATAAACATCATACAATGTAATTGTAACATTTTCAGGTTGCTTAAGCTCAAATCGTATTGAAGTAGATGCATTGCATGGATTCGGACGGACACCGACAAGAGTTACTGTATTGTCTTTAGCATTTTCTTTTACCCCATTGTAAGTACTATATTTTGCATCAAACAGGGCTTCACCATTTCCATTCGTCCGTTCCTGGATCCAAACATCTGCAGTCTGACTAAGAAGAGGATTTATCTCTACCTTTGGATATGGGGCCGTTAATCCCGGATTGTCATTATATCCATCGGAGCCGACATTCCAACTGCTGGGATCAGACATATTGAAATTTTCCCACACAAAAGGAAGTTTCTGAGTTGTCGAATCAAAATAAGTAACCAGAAAATTATTATTGGTCGGGCTAAAATTTATATCAGATTGAATTGTAATGTCAGAGCTGTTATCAATGGAAAACGAGACCCAATTTGAGGAGGAGCTTGCTGCGAATACATTATACATTCCATCCAGATCAAAATCAGAGCCGTTACCAAAATAATCCACGTCGAAAAGAACAATCTCGGTCATACCCCCGAAACTATTATTGACATCGCTAAATTGGGTAGAAATAGAAGGGTTACGGGCCATTCCGCCGTCACCTTCAAGGGAGTCAAGATTTTCCTGAGGAGTAAAATCCGAATAGGTGAACGGATCTGTGTAAGAAGTATAAATATTACCATCCCAATCGGAATTATTTTGCTTCAGTTCCCAGGCTGCGAAGTACCTGCCGGTGGACTGGGTCAGCCCTTTGCCATAGGAAAGAGCAACTTTATTAAAGAATGAGGAAGTCGTACTTACCGTCCTTCGGTAGCCAAAGCTCGCTCCTCCATCGATGGAGCAATAAAAAATCACACTGTCGGCAGGACTGCCATACTTGGAATATAATATCCCGAGGCTGAAGGGATTACAGTTCTGACCCGGGTTGCGGTAATCGGAGGCGATAGCAACATCATAAAAACCATAGGAAGAAGAAAAATTATCCAGGTCACCATATCCGAGGTAGTTAAGATCTCCATCCAGATTTTCATACCCAAGGAACCAATCTGTAGTATTACTCAGATCATAACACGTATAGGCGACCCATACCTTTAAATCAGATTCCGTTGTTCCCGTGACGACAATATCTAATTTTGGAAAGAAATAGCCACTCCAAAATACACT
>Ga0182021_10002270_pt1 | contig 22366 bp, 20 predicted proteins | sample 612E3MmetaG_FD_120493 | JGI IMG/M metagenome (GOLD analysis project Ga0182021, IMG submission 120493) | Permafrost microbial communities from Stordalen Mire, Sweden - 612E3M metaG (Illumina Assembly) | ecosystem: Environmental > Terrestrial > Soil > Wetlands > Permafrost | place: Sweden... | reverse complement strand
GCCGCTCCCGCCGCCCGAGTCGTCGCTCGTGCCGATGGGACCGCCGCCCAGACCGCCCTCGATCGAGCCGTCCGCCGCGCACCCGGCTCGTGCCGCCAGCGCCGCCAGGTGCTCGGGCAGCATCTTGGCCCGCTCCGTGACGTCGAGACCAAGCGCGGTCGGGCGAGTCGATCGGGCGCCGGCGGCCGAGATCTGGCCTCCGGCCGCGCCGTCGGCCGAGCTCCGGCCTCCGGCCGTGCCTCCAGCCGCCCCCGAACCGAACGCCTCGAAGACGATCCTGGCCGCCTCCGGGTCGACGCTGACGTTCCATTCGGTCGTCGGCGCGGTGTTGCCCGGCGATCGATAGCTCCCGCCCATGATTACCAGGCGTCGCAGAAGTCGCGGCAGCTCGGGCTCGCGCAGGACCGCCAGGGCCACATTGGTGAGCGGCGCGAGCGTGACCAGGATCAACTCCCCGGGATGGCGGCGCGCCTCCTCGACGATCAGGTCGGGGCTGAAGCGCGGGGAGAGAGGCATGGTCGCCGGCGGGAGCTCGGCGTATCCGATGCCCCGGGGCCCGTGCGTCTCCGGAGTCGTGACGAGTGCCCGGGCCAGCGGCGTCTCGCGGCCGAGCGCCACCTCCACGTCCGATCGGCCGGCCATCTCGAGGACTGCCCGCGTATTCTCCGCGACCTGGCGGGCGTCCACGTTGCCCCCGGTGCACGTAACGGCGACGAGCTCGCACTCCGGCGAGGCGACCGCGTACAGCAGTGCCAGGCTGTCGTCGATGCCGGTGTCGCAGTCGACGAGGATCGGGATTCTGCCGGCGGCTTCGCTCATCTTCCGGTCTCCGGTCACGGCCGCATCTTCTCCGCTCACGTCCGCATCGTAGGGCAGAGTAGAGGGCGGCGGGGCCGGCCCACTAGCCGATGGGCGGCTGTCCGAGCTGAGCGAGCAACTTGTTGACTGAGTCGCGGGCCATCGACCGCGGCAGGACGCCTCGCACACCACCGGACTCGATGCCCATGTCGGAAGGGATCAGGAAGAGGGCGAAGATCCGCGCCGCCAGCGTGGCGTGGATCCAGGCCGACAGGTGAACCGCGGGACCGGACTGCCGGATCGCGAGCGGCATGGCGCCGGTGACGAGTCCGTTGCCGCGCTGGTAGTTACGGGTGCCGTCCGGCGAGACGCCTCGAAAGCCGTAGTGGTTGGCTCCGGCCCACGCATCCACCAGGGGCGCGATGTCGAATCCGGCCTGGAAGTCGCGGATAGTTCTGGCTGCCATCCGGCCTGCTCCTCCTCAAAGGGCCTGCGTTCGACGCGCCCTCGGGCCGAAGAGTGTGCAGGCCGGCCGAGTATAGGACGGCGAGTCGGACGGAACGACCCGGTCGCGCAGGTGGGGACCTGCGGGCTCGCCGAGGAGGCGGCTGTCGCCGCACTCGCCGGACCAACGGGATGAACGGGGTCGGCTAGGCAGAAGCGCCGCGAGCCTCCAGCAGCGACAGGATCGCAGCCACGATCTCATCCGTAATGGCGTCAGTCGGGACGACGGTCCCCGGCTCGTCGACCCCCAGCGGTTCCAGGATCTCGAGCTGGCTGCCGAGAAGGGCCCGCGGCATGTAGTGGCCCTGCCGCTCCCGAAGGCGCCAATCGAGCGTCGGAACCGGGGCGACCAGGTGAACGAACCACACCGAGGGGTGACCGCGCCGGAGCAGGTCGCGGTACGAGCGCTTCAAGGCGGAGCACGTGACGAGCGCGTTCTCGCCGGCGCCGCCGTTCGCGGCCTCGCGTTCGCCGATCCAGGCCGAAATCGCCGCCAGCCAGGGCCGGCGGTCGTCGTCGGTCAGCGGTTCGCCGGATCGCATCCTGGCCACGTTTTCGGGGGAGTGGAAGCCATCGCCCTCGGCCGTGGGCCAGCCCAGACGCTCGGCCAGGCTCGTCATGATCGTGGTCTTGCCCACGCCGGTCACGCCCATCAGGACGAGGGTGGCGGTTCGGGCGGCCGAACCGGTCATCCCGCCCTGCGATAGACGCCGCCGGCCCGCGTCATAAGACCCGAGGTCACGAGGTGTCGCCGAAGCGTAGCCACGTCCTCGTGGTACTCGCGGAGCAGTTCGTTCACCTCGCGTTCCGGGTACTCGCGGTCCTGCGCGAAAGTCCGCTCCATCACGTATCGCAGGATCGCCAGGCGCTTCTTCTCCTGCGCCGGGATCGAGACGAGCCGGCCGTCGCGCAGAAACGCCCGCAGCACCTTGGCGTCATATGCGGCGGCGTCATACGCGGCCGGCGAGTCGCCGTCCGGGTTGGGCATCTCGGTGCCCCCGGGGTTCAGCCCTGGTGGGACGGCTCTGACGTGGGCGCGACCGGCGGGTCGGTCGGCGCGAGCGGCGCCGGCTGAGCGACCGGCGGAGCGTAGGGCTGTACGGCCGGCGGAGCGTATGGCTGTACGGCCGGCGGAGCGTATGGCTGAGCGGGCATCGGCGGCTGGTAGGGTGCCTGAACGTACGGCTGCTGCGGCTGCTGCGGCGGGTACTGCGGCTGCGCCATCGGCTGCTGGTAGACCGGGGGCTGGGGCTGCATCGGCTGGGCCGGTGGAACCGCCTGCTGCTGGGTCGCCGACGGGGTGGTTTCGCCGGTGTCCACAGCGTCCTTGAAACCGCGGAGAGCCTTACCGATCGCCGCGCCGGTATCGGGCAGCTTGCCCGGCCCGACGACGATCAGCACGATCACGAGGATGAAGATGAGGTGGGCGGGAGTGAGGCCCCACGGCATGACGTTACTCCTTGCGGGCCAACTCGAACGAGGGCCACGTGGTACGGGGCGGTCGAGACTTGGGCACCGCCGCGGCAACAATACTCCTTGAGAGCGCCGGAGTCACACCGCCGGCCGGCAGGGAGTGCTTGCATCGGGCCGACCTGCCGCTCCAAAGGTGGGCAGTTGTCGCCGTCGACGGCCACTTCGGCCCGGGCCGTAGACTGGTCGCCGATATGAGATGGCTGATCCTCCTCGCGGCAATCGGTGCGGGAGCGCTCGCCCTGCAGATACTCATCTGGGAGCGGCGCGGCGGAAGACGCCAGCCTTCGACGCTGGGTAGAGTTGCTTTTGCCGTGCTCGCAGTGGTCCTTGTCGGTGGCGCGGTCTACTCGGCCCATTTGCTCGGGATCTTCTCGATCCCACTCGTGGTGATCGCATTCGTGCCGGTCGGGGTCACGGCCCGGTGGTTGATCCTCGCTACTCGAGGGCCGCGGCTGCGGGCCGCCGAGGCTCGGGCGGCCACGGCACAGCCGCTCACACGGCGCGCTCGACTGCTCGAACTGGCTGCCCTGCCGGTCTTCGTCGTCCTTGTGGCGGCCGTGGGGGTCCTGGCCCTGGCCGTCGGCACGCTCGTCGGGAAACATTGACCCGGGGCGCCCGCCGCAGGGCATGAGGGGTCGCTCCCGAGCCGCAATGGCGCAGGAACGGTCACAGGACCTGCCTAGAGTGCCGCAGGAGTCGCTGCTCGCCCCTCGGGCACGGCCCGGTCCCGCCGCGGGCCAGAGACCACGCCCCCGGCTCTCGCCCGGAGACCGGGTCAGGCGAGCTTCTTCGCCACCATCGGCCGGACTTCCCGGGCCAGCCTCTCCAGCGTCTCGCGGTCGTACGGCGCCGGCACCTCCACGATGGCGGTCCTGAAGCCTGCGTCGCAGTATTCGAGCAAGCGAGCGGCAATCGTCTCTGGCGTGCCGAAAACCGGTCGCGACGGCTCTGTGGCCCTCTCGAGCGGGGTCCGGTTCAGCTCCATCGAGGCCGCCCACTCGCGCCGCGCCTCCGCCTCCGAGTCGCGGATGACCATCCAGAGGTTGATCGACCGCTCGATCTCGCGCTCGTCGCGCCCGACCTCTTCGCAATGGCGCCGCAGCACGCCGTCGAGCTCGCGGACCTCCGCCGGAAGCCCGAAGGCGTTCCACATGTCGCCGTACCGCGCGAGGGTTCGCAGGGTCTTCGTCCTGCCGTTTCCGCCGATCAGGATCGGGAGCCGCTTCTGGACCGGCATCGGGTTGATCGTCACGCCGTCGAAGGCGTAGTGGCCGCCCGCCGGCGAGGTCACGCTCTGGCCCGACACGAGCGCCCTGATGGCGCCGACCGACTCGTCGAGCCAGTCGAGTCGCTGCCCGGGGCTGCTCCCGAATTCGATCCCGAACTCACGATGCTCGAGCTCGAACCACGCGCCGCCGATGCCGAGGATCGCCCGCCCTCCCGACGCGTGATCGAGAGTGGTCACGATCTTTGCCACGAGGGCCGGGTTGCGGAACGTGTTCGCCCCGACCATGAGGCCGACCTTTACCCTCTCGGTGGCCATCGCCCAGGCCGTGACCGCGGTCCAGCCCTCGAAGATGGGCTGGTTCGGGTCCCCGAAGATCGCCTTGACGTGATCCCACGTCCAGAGGTGCTCGTAGCCCAGACGGTCGACCGCCTTTGCCGCGTCGAGCAACTCATCCCAGGAGGTTCCCTGGCTCCAGAGGTTGATGCCGATCTTGAAGTCGTTCATGGCGGCCTCCCGCGGTTGTCGCGAAACGGACGCCGCCTCGCAACCCGCCGCTGACTACGGTTGGGACCGCGGCGCGAGCGGCGTGATCGTCCAGGACCACTCGTAGACGCCGGGACCAAAACGATACTCCGGAAGGGTGTCCGGCCCGCAGCTCGCCGTCCCGAGGCCGCGGTGCGCGACGTCCAGGTGGATCACCGTCTCGGGCCGCGCCGTCAGCTCGACATCGTGCCTTGCCGCCGCCAGGTCCTCCGCCCGGAAATGCGTGGCCGAAACCTGGCGCGCCTTGTCGGTCGCGATGCGGAAGCCTCGGCCGGACCCGTTCGAAACCTCGAGCCAGCGCACGTCGGCATGGCCGCCGTTCTCCTGCGGCTTGACGTAGGGCATGTACTCCTCGGCCACGGTCGAGCGCCAGCGCGAAATCGGGCTGCCGTGCCAGCGGTCGGGGTAGCTCTCCACGGGCCCGCGACCGAACCATTCGGTTTGCTCGAGCCCGGAGACGGCTTCCATCACGACGCCCACGCGGGCCAGGTCGGTGAGAGCGTCCGGGACGGTGACCTTCTCCTCGACGAGCACGCTGCCACCGGCCAATGCCCGGAACCTCTGCTCATGGCCCACTACGATGCCGCTCGCGGTTCGCTCCTCGCTCTGGACTACTGTGGCGTCGCCTTCGCGCCGCACTGAGCGGAGCGTTCGCGTCAGTCGATCGACACCCCAATCGTGCCAGTCCGAGGCGATGCCCACGATCCGGTCGTTGTCCGTCGGGGCGCGCCACAGGGACAGGCGCGGCGGAGCTGACAGGAGCTCGTGGACCAGCAACCCTGCTTCGTCGAGCGTGACGGGGCCAGCCGCCGGCTTGCCCAGAGGTCGCGCCGGAGCCCCTGCCGCAAGAGGCAGCTGCGCCCAGCAGATCTCGAAACCTTCGGGTGCCCAGGCCAGGGTCGAGGCGGTCCGGAAACGAAGCGTCAGCCAGAGCTCACGGCCGTCGGTCGGGAGCCGCGTCCAGCCCGGCAGCCGCAGCGTGGTGCTCCTGCCCGGCGCCAGATCTGGCAGCGGTAGTTCGCCGCCCGCGACCCTCTCGCCCTCGGCGGCCAGCTCCCACGAGGCTCGCAACCAGCCCAGGCCGGTGAAGTACTGGCGGTTGGTCAACTCGACCGAGCCCTCGCGCAGGGCACCGAGACCCCCGGAGGCGCGGACTGGGGCCGCGAGCTGGCGATGCTCGAAGAGCGCCGGCTTGGGACGCAGGTCGGGCCAGTTCAGGCCGTCGATGCAGAAGTTGCCGTCGTTCGGCTGGTCGCCGAAGTCGCCGCCGTATGCCCAGCGGGTTGTGCCGTCGGGCAGTCGCTGGACGAGACCGTGGTCGCGCCACTCCCACATGAAGCCGCCCTGGAGACCGTCCGTCGACTCGATCGCGTCCCAGTACTCGGCCATCGTGCCATTGCTGTTGCCCATTGCATGCGAGTACTCGCACATGATCAGCGGGTGCCGCTGCCGGCCGGACCTGGCGTGGGCGACTATGGATTCGATGGGCGGATACATCGGGCAGACGACATCGCTGACGTTCTGGTCGCTCGACCAGTCCCAGTGGATTGCGCCCTCGTAATGGAGCGGACGGCTCGGGTCGTAGCGTCGGATGTAGCCCGCCTCGGCGTCGTGGTTGAAGCCGTAGCCCGACTCGTTACCCAGCGACCAGAGGATGACCGAGGCGTGGTTCTTGTCGCGTCGAACCAGTCGCGCCGCCCGGTCGACCCATGCGTTGAGGTAGCGCGGGTCGTTGCAGGCCTCGTCGATGAAGGCGTGCGATTCGATGTCCGTCTCGGCAACGACGTACAGGCCGATCTCATCGGCGAGATCCAGGAACGCCGGATCGTTGGGGTAGTGGCACGTTCTGACCGCGTTGAAGCCAAACTGCTTCATCGCCACCAGGTCCGCCCGAATCGATTCGGCCGAAATGACCCGACCCGTGTTCGGGTCGAAGTCGTGGCGGTTCACGCCGTGGATCAGCACGGCGGCGCCGTTGATAAGCAGGTGGACGCCGTCGATCTCGATCCGACGGAAGCCGACGCGCAGGTCTACTTCTTCCACCGCCTCGCCCGAGGGCGAGCGCAGGGTTACATGCAGCGGGTGGAGATTGGGCTGCTCCGCGGACCATCGCCGTACGTCGGGAATCTCGGCGCGCAGGGAGACTTGCCCATCGAGGGGCGGACGCAGCAGCGGCGCCTGCGATGCCCACTCGGCCAGGTCGGCTCCGGTGAGGCCGACCGACACGAGCTTCGCCACCATGTCGAAGCGATGGCGGCTCAGCGGCTCGGAGTCGGCGCGGCTGACCTTCGGACCCGCAGCCGCCTTGGCGAACGGAACGATAGCCGTGGGCAAAGCCAGGTCGCCCAGTTTCGCCTCAACCGTCCAGCCCGCCTGCGGCTTCGTGCCGCCCAGATCGACGTCGGCGAGCAACTCGAAAGTCCCGGTCCGCAGGTCGTCCGCCAGGCCGGCGTTCACCCGGACGTCGGCCAGATGGATGCGCGGCGTGGCGTAGAGATACACAGAGCGCGTGATGCCGCCGTGCCACCACTGGTCCTGGTCCTCCACGAACGTCGCGTCGGACCACTTGACGACCCGAAGCGAGATCTCGTTCGGGCCTGCCTTAACGAATGGCGTCACGTCGAACTCGGCGGCCAGATGCGAGTCCTTGCTGATTCCGACCTCATGCCCGTTGACGGCGGCGATCAGCACGCTCTCCGCGGCTCCCACGTGAAGCACGACCCGGCGCCCTGCGAGCCAGGCGGCGGGCACGTCGAAGTCGCGTTCGTAAACCCCGGTGGGGTTGGTCTCGGGCAGCTCGAGCATGCGGCCCGAGAACGGCATCTGGACATTGGTGTAGTGAGGCAGATCGAAGAAGCCCTGCATGGTCCAACAGCCCGGGACGTCGACCTCGCTCCAGCTCGCGGACGGCTCCTCCTCGGGCGTGTGCAGGAGCTGGAAGCGCCAGCGGCCGTTAAGCTCGACACGATCGGTGTGGGGGACGCTGTGCATCAGCAGGCGGTTTTCCGATGTCAACTCGGGCACGAGCCACGGTTTCGCTGTCATGGGTTCTCCGACCTCCATCTCGGGTCATGCCGCCAGGCGGACCGGCAGCTGCCGATGGCAGACCGGTCGGATACCCGGTGATCAGTGATCGCCGCTCCGCTGCCGGACGAGCGGCTGCCGCACGAGCGGCAAGTCATGGGCGAGTGCGCCTGCGCGAAGTCTCTTCTGCCTCCAGATCGAAGAGTCTGGCCCCGAAGTCGCCGCGATCGCGGGAGTCCCACGGGTCCTCCGAGCTCACCACCAGGCCGACCTTCATCAGCTCGTCTCCGCCGCGCACGCCGGTGTTCGCGGTGGCGATGGGGTCGTCGCCGGCCGGCCAGACCGACACTCGATAGGAAGCCGCCGGGTCCAGGCCCCGGAGCTTCAGCCGCGCCGGTCCGGGGTGCGGCCGATTCAGGACTCGATAGTGGCCCACGACGCCGCGCTTGCGATCGGCCGAAACCGTCATCCAGGCGGTCTCGTTGCCGTCGCCCTCGAACGGGCTGCGAAGCCGCAGGAAGCGTCCGCCCTGGAAGACCTCGCGCCGCGCCTTGTAGTACTTCACCTGATCCGCCACGAGGGCGCGGTCGTCGTCGGTGAGGGTCGTGGGGTCGAGCTCGTAGCCGAGGACGCCGAAGAAGGCTACGGCCGCCCGCGTCTGGAGCGGCACGATCCGACCAACCTGGTGGTTTGGGACGGCCGAAACATGCGCCGCCATCGAGCTGATCGGGTAGGCCAGCGACGTCCCCCACTGGATCTTGAGTCGCTCGATCGCGTCCGTGTCATCGCTCGTCCAGGCCTGTGGCGCATAGGCCAGCATTCCCGGATCGAAACGCCCGCCGCCGCCCGCACAGGATTCGAACAGGATGTTCGGGAAGGCCCGGGTGAGCCTCTCGTACAGCTCGTACACGCCCAGGATGTAGCGGTGCATGAACTCGCCCTGGCGATCCGCCGGCAGACTGGCGCTGAACGGCTCGGTGATGTTGCGGTTCATGTCCCATTTGACGTAGGAGATGGACGACCGGCCGAGGATCTCGGACAGCACGTTGTACAGGTGGTCCACGACCTCGTGCCGCGACATGTCCAGGACGTACTGGCTGCGGCCTTCCGTCCGCGCCCGGGACGGTACTCCCACCGCCCAGTCGGCGTGGTCCGAGAAGAGCTGGCTCCGCCGGCTGATCATCTCGGGTTCGATCCACAGGCCGAACCGCATGCCGAGCGCCTCGACCTTGCGGGCCAGGCCATCTAGCCCGTCGGGTAGCTTGGCGCGATTGACGACCCAATCGCCGAGGGAGGTGGTGTCGTCGTCGCGCTGGCCGAACCACCCGTCGTCGAGGACGAAGAGCTCCATCCCCAGCTCCTTCGCCGACGTCGCGATCGCCAGGAGCTTCTCCTCGTCGAAGTCGAAGTAGGTCCCCTCCCAGTTGTTGATCAGCACGGGTCGCGGCTGGTTGCGCCAGACTCCGCGCGCCAGGCGGTCGCGGAAGAGCGACGCGAAGGCGTCGGTGAGACCCCCCAGGCCAGCGTCGGAGTAGGCTGCGATTGCCTCTGGGGTGACGAATTCAGAGCCTGGCTCGAGCGCCCACAGGAAGCCCTCCGGGTGGATCCCCAGCCGCACCCTCGACGTCCCAAAAGGCTCGACCTCGGCCTCCGCCAGGAAGTTGCCCGAGTAGACGAGGGAAAAGCCGTAGACCTCACCTGCCTCCTCGGTCGCCGAGGGTCGCTTGAGGGCCACGAACGGGTTCTGGTGATGGCTGGATGCGCCTCGCAGGCTCCCGATCGACGCGGAGCCGGGCTGCAGCGGCCGAACAACCAGGTGCCGCTCGCGCGCCCAGGCCCCACTCAACTGGAGCATCTCCCAATCCGAGTCCGGCAGGTCCAGCGAAACGCTCATAGCGCAGTGGATCGTGAGTCGCGAGTGGCCGACGTTCCTGATTCGCGCATGGCGGGCGATCGCCGGTCGATCGTTGAAGATCGTGTAGTAGAGCCTGACTTCGAGATCGGCCGCGACGTCGGCCAGCAGGATCTCGAGCGTGTCCGCTTCGCCGTAGCCCTCGACGTAGGTAGAGGGCAGATTGGTCAAGGCGGGCTTGCCGGAGAACACCCGATGGCTCGCGTACCGAAGATCGAGAACCCTGGAGCCATCGGCCTGCTCGACGACGAGGGCCGGGACGCGGTAGTCGCCACTCCCCGGAGTGGGGTACTCGAGCGGCACCGGCTCGCCCAGCCGGTTGGAGAAGCCGACGAACTCGCGCCGGAGCAGGTGCGCGTAGGAACGCGCCTCCGAGAGCGCCCCTCCGAAGTACAGCTGCCCGAGCGCCCCATGCTCGAGAACACGAAGGATGTAGCTGATCCTGTCGTTGCGGAGGTGGAAGGTCTGGGACTCGGCGCTCCAAACGATCGGCATCGTCTTCTCCGGGTGGCATCGGGGCAGGCCCGAACCGGCTCACCCCTGTTGAGAATCTCATGGGACCGGCGTGCCCGCCGATCCCATGAGGTGGTTGCTGCGATGGCCCCGACCTCCACGCTGGATGAGCCGGGGAGCGGGTTTTCAGCCCTTCGTCGAACCCAACGTCAGGCCGCGGATGAACTGTTTCTGAAGCAGGATGTACACGACGATCGTGGGTATCGCGACCAGCACCGAGCATGCCGCCAGCAGGTTGTAGTTCGTGAAGAACTCGCCCTGCAGGTTGTTCAACGCGGACGTGATCGGTCGCTTGTCGCCGGTCTTGATCAGAAGCAACGCCCAGAAGAAGTCGTTGTAGATGAACGTGAACTCGAGGGTGGCAAGCGCCGCAAGTGCCGGACGGCAAAGCGGCAGGATGATGCTCCACCAGATCCGGAAGACCGAGGCCCCATCGACAAGACCGGCCTCCGTCAGCTCCTTGGACAGCGTCTTCATGTAGTTGCTGAGCACGAATACACAGAAACCGGTCTGGAAGACGATGTGGATCAGCAGTACGCCGATCGTCGTGTCGTACAGGGTGCCGTTGTCGCTGAAGGGAGCGGGCACCGGCAGAGCCAGATACAGACGGTAGAGCGGCACGATGATGACCTGCTGCGGCAGGAGGTTGCCTGCCACGAACAGCATCAGAATGCCCATGTTGAAGCGCCAGCTGAACTTCGTGACCGCGAAGGCGATCATCGAAGCCAGGAGGAGCGTGATGATCACGCCCGGGATGACGATCTCCAGGGTCTGGATGTAGTTGCGCAGCAGATCGCCCTGGGTCCAGGCGTCGAAGAAGTTCTGCAGGGTCACGGCGGCCGGCAGGCTGAAGTAGCCGTTGACCTCCGTATCCCCGAATGTCCTCAGAGACGTATAGACAGCCCAGACAAGCGGCAGGAGCCACAGAACCGACATGGCCGTCAGGAAGACGTACAGAGCAATCCGGCCCCAGCGGATCGACTTGCGCGGTTTGGCCTCCGAGGGAGTCATCGTCGTGGCGGTCATTCCCTCTCCTCACGCATGATTCGAGTCAGGAAGGTCACGATCGGCACGAGCGAGATCGTCAACAGGACCACCGCGATAGCCGAGCCGAAACCGATCAGGCTCGCTTCGCTGATGCTGTTGTTGGTGATCAAAGTCGAAAGCAGCTCAAGGCCGTTCTTGCCGTGGTTGATGATGTAGGCGATGTCGAACGCACGAAGTGCTTCGATCGAGGTCACGACGACGATCACGGTGTTGATCGGCATCATGACCCAGAAGACCACGTGAAGGTAGGTCTGGGTGCCGTTCGCGCCGTCGATGGCCGCGGCTTCACGCAGCGACGGGTCGACGCTCTTCAGCCCGGCCAGATACAACACCATGATGTAACCCACATGCCGCCAGCTCGCGGCAACGAGCGCCGCCCACAGGTTGATGCTCGGATCACCGAACCAGTCCGGTGGGGTTGACCAGCCGAAACCGCGCAGGATCGAATCGATCATGCCGTTGTCCTGCGAGTACTGGAGCTGCCAGATCAAGCCCACGATCGCGAGGGACAGCACGACGGGCATGTAGAAGATCGTCTGATAGATCCTCGACCCTCGCATCTCGCGATCGAGCAGGATGGCAAAGAACATGCCGATCGGGGTGGCGATGAACATCAAGACCAGGAACCAGAGAACGTTGTGTTTGACGCCCTCCCAGAACGGGGCGTAGCTGCTCCACAACTTCTCGTAGTTGCCGAGCCCAACCCAGTCGGTGGCGGTCAGTCCGTGTATCCCGTTCCATTGCGTGAACGAGAGGATGACCGACGCGATCGCTGGGCCCCAGATGAAGATCAGGTCGAGAAAGAGGGGGATCCCGACCATCAATCCGAGGAGAATCTTGTCTCGCCGCGTCAGCACCGAGTAGTGCCGACGACGGCGGGGCGCGACCGCCCCCGCCCGACCAGCCGTAAGGCCGGCGCGGTCGGGGGCGGTGTCTTCGCGTGCTTGGGTCATAGGGATGAAAGCTTAACGATTGGCCAGCCCCTTATGACTAGGACATGGGCGGCAGACCATCGTAGAACGCCTGGATCTGCGTTAGCAGGGCGCTGAGGTCCTGGCTCGGGTTTCCAACGAACTTGAGAATGAAGTTCTGCATACCGTTGGCGCCGGCGAAGTCCGGTCGGGTGTCGCGGTCCATGAACTGAGTGATCTTCTGCGCGGCGCCGATCAGCGTAGCGGCCTTCTTCTGCAGCGGGTTGTACCCGCTGGTGTCGGCATCCTTCGAGGCCGCCACGTTGCCCTGGTCCTCGGTCACGTAGATGACTTCGGCCTCGCCGGAGCCCAGCCAGGAGATCAACGCCTTGGCGAGAGCCAGGTCGTTGCTGCCTGCGACTCCAGCCGCGCTCTTGGAGGCGATCATGAAGCCGTCGATCGGGGCGTCCAGGGCCATTTCAGCGTCGTACGCCGTTCCAAAGGTCGGATAGGGGAAGAAGTCGAGGTCGGCCAGAGTGGCCGCATCGACCGCCTGGAAGGAAGCCGAGATGAACATGCCGAGCAGCATCATGCCGGCCGTCTTCTTCACGAGGGCCTGAGCAGCGTCCTCCCAGGTGCGTCCGGCGCCGCCGGTCTGGTGGAAGGGCATGAGGGCCTTCCACTGGTTGAAGACAGCCAGAACCTTCGGGTCGGTCCACTTGTTCTTGCCGGCCATGAGGTCGACATGGAACTGGTAGCCGTTCATGCGGAGGTTGAGGATGTCGAAGGTCCCCATTGCCTCCCAGCCATCCTTATCGCCGAAGGCGAACGGGATGATGTTGTCCTTCTGCATCTGCGTGCAGAGGGCGGTCAGGTCAGACAGGGTCGCGGGGACCTTGTAGCCCTTGGCCGTAAAGAGGCTCGGGCGATAGAAGACCGCCCACGGGTAGTTGTAGATCGGCACGAAGTACTGGTGACCGTCGTCGCCCGTCGAGCCGACCTTGAAGGCGTCGGAGAAGTGCGGCGAGAGGGTTGTCCAAACGTCGTCGATCGCGACGGCGAGGCCCTGGCCCGCGAAGAACCGCATGCGGAACCCGGAGAACCAGCAGAAGACGTCGTCCGGCTTGCCGCCGAGGTACGACGTGATCTGATCCTGGAACGTGCCGTGGTCAACGGTGTTCATCGTGACCGTGATGGTCGGGTTTTCCTTGGCGAACTGGGCCATCATGTCCGCCATCGCCTTCTTCGGAACCGGGTCCGAGAAGTTCGATCCGAACGTGACGGCGCCCGAGAGGGCGGGGGCGGTGGTGGCGCCCGGGGTGGCGACCGGGGCCTGGGTGGCGACCGGGGCCTGGGTGGCGACCGGGGCCATGGTCGGCGTAGCCGTCGCCGAGCTGCTGCTACAGGCAGCGATGACCGTCGGCAGGACGGTAAGTCCGGCTGCTCCGATCAAACCCTTCTTGAGAACTTCTCGCCTTGTGACTTGATCATTCATGAACGGTTGATCCTCCCTTTCCCGGCCGAAAAGACGGCCATGGTTCAACAGGAACCAACAGGCCGCGGCGATTGTCCAGCCCGGTCGGCTCCCGTGTCAAGTGGCAAGGCCAGAATACGTGGGATTATGGTGGAAAACGTTGACTTACGAGCTTTACTGCGGCAGGATAACCGACGCGACGTCGGGCCACGGAGACATCCAGCGACCGGAGAGAGATTGGATTCCGAGCCAGTGGAGCGGGTAACCGAAGAGACGCAGGCTCTGGAAGCGGCCTCCAAGAGGCCCGCCCTGGCCAGGCAGCGTCAGACCCTGATACTCGAACGCGTACGCGAGGAGGGCGCGGTACGCGTTGCCGACCTCGTACGGGCGCTCGGCGTTTCGGACATGACCATCCGCCGCGACCTGGAGATCCTCAACGAGCGGGGCTTGATCGAGAAGGTGCACGGCGGCGCTGCGGCGATAGACGGCAGCTCCCTGTTCGAGCCGGGGTTCACCGTCAAGTCGACGCTGATGCAGGCCGAGAAGGAACTGATCGCCGGGGCCGCCGCCTCCCTGGTTCCCTCGGGCACGGCAATCGCCATCTCGGCCGGAACGACAACCTACGCTCTGGCCAAACGGCTTACGGACATTCCCGGCCTCACCGTCCTGACCAACTCGGTCCCGGTTGCCGAGGTCCTGTACAAGGATGGTCGCCCGGACCAGACGGTCATCCTCAGTGGTGGCGTACGCACGCCCTCAGACGCGCTCGTGGGACCGTTCGCCGTCGCGGTGATCCGATCGCTGCACGTCGACAGCGTGTTCATGGGCAGCCACGGCATGGATCTCCGGTCTGGCTTCACGACACCGAACATCCTTGAGGCGGAGACGAACCGGGCGCTGATCGAGGCCGGGCGGCGCCTGGTCGTCCTGGCCGACAGCACCAAATGGGGCACGATCGGCATCAGCTCGGTGGCCAGGCTGGAGGAAGCCGACACCATCGTCACCGACAGCGGCCTCGATGCGACGGCCCGCCAACAGCTCTCAGCGGCGGTCAGAAGGCTGATCCTCGTAGACGTCGCCACCTCGGGCGTTCAAACGATCGAGGGCGAGGACGGCAGCGCCGTCGGCCCGGGCGAGCTCGGAGGGAATGAGTGAGCCAGGGTTCCACGGCGTCACAGCTCCCATCGCAGCCGCATCGCCGCTACAACGCGCTCTCTGATGAATGGCTGCTGGTTTCGGCTGAGCGGACGAGCCGGCCCTGGCTCGGCCGCCAGGAGACCCCGCCACCCCAGGATCTGCCGGCCTACGACCCCTCCTGCTACCTGTGCCCTGGCAACGTCAGGGCCAACGGCGAGCGGAATCCTGAGTACGACTCCACCTTCGTGTTCACCAACGACTTCGCCGCCCTTCAGCCGGACACGCCCCTGGTGACGATCGAAGATGGCCTGCTGCGAGCGAAGAGCGAACGCGGCACCTGCAAGGTCATCTGCTTCTCGCCGCGCCACGACCTGAGCCTGTCGCGCATGAATGCGACCCAGGCGCGGACAGTCGTGGATCTGTGGGCGACGCAGACCGCATCCCTGGGCGAGCAGTTCCCCTGGGTCCAGGTCTTCGAGAACCGCGGTGCGCCGATGGGGGCTTCGAACCCCCACCCGCACGGTCAGATCTGGGCCGGAGACACCCTGCCGCGCGAGGCGGAGAAGGAGGACGCGACCCAGTGCCGCCATTTCGACGCGACCGGTCACAGGCTCCTGCTCGACTATGCCGAACAGGAGGCGGGCGGCGTCAGGGACCTGGGAAGCGATGACGATTGGCTCGTGGTGGTACCGTTCTGGGCCGCCTGGCCGTTCGAGACGATGATCGTTCCGCGCCGCGCCGTTTCGCGGCTGCCGGACCTGGACGGTCGCCAGCGCAGTTCGCTGGCCGATCGACTGATCGGACTGCTGCGAGGCTACGACGAGTTGTTCGAGGAGCCGTTCCCCTACTCGATGGGATGGCACCAGGCGCCGTTCGACGGCGTCGACAGACCCTACTGGCAGCTCCACGCCCACTTCTATCCGCCGCTCCTGCGGGCGACGGTGCGGAAGTTCATGGTGGGCTACGAGCTGCTTTCCGAGCCGCAGCGCGACATAACCGCCGAGGATGCGGCGGAGCGCCTGCGCTCGGCAATCGCCGCCGCAAATCCGAGAGCCGCAGACCTCGGCAGCTAGCGAGCCACCCGGCTCAATCAACCACGCAGACGAGACGAAGGAAGAGAAGAACGATGCTTGGTGGTCTCACACCCGCGCACCTGATAGTCATCCTGATCATCGCCCTGATCGTGATCGGGCCTGGGAAACTGCCCGAAGTGGGCGCCGCAATCGGAAAGAGCGTCCGAGAGTTCCAGAAGGCCTCCGGTGGGATCACAGACGTGCTGTCCGGAACGACCGCGCAGCCGGCCCCGCCCCCGCAGGCTCCCCAGTTGATGCAGCCGCAGCCGCCGGCCCAGCCTTACTATCCGGTACAGGCCGGCTATGCCGCTCCTGCTCAGCCCGCCCCGATCCAGTATCAGCCAGTCATGGGCGTGATCGAGCCCGCCCCGGCGGCACCCGCTCAGCCCGCCCCGGCGGCACCCGTTCAGCCGGATCCGGTCGTACCGCAACCGCCAATCCCTCCGAGTGTCGGCTGAAGGCCTCGCGCTCTAGGTCGGCCCTTCCTCCGTTCCGGCTTTGCGCCACGGCTCCCACGCTGGGCAGGGAGCCGTGGCGCGAGCCGGGTTTCCACATCCAGGCTACGGCTACTGCAGAGCCAAGGAGCCAACTCGATGACTGACGCTCACACGGCAAACCCTTCGGCCACGGCGCGAGCCGCCGCCCTGCGGACCAGGCTCGAAGCTCTCTCTGACACGTCCGCTTCAGGGCCGAAGGCGACAGGGCCGGCTCAGCTGGTCCGTGCCCCGGGCCGCGTCAATCTCATCGGCGAGCACACGGACTACAACGAGGGCCTGGTTCTGCCCGCCGCCATCGACCGCGAGATCTGGATCGCGTTCCAGCCGTGGAAGAGACCCGAAGTCGAGTTGACGTCGATCGAGATGAACGAGACGAAATCGTTCGCTTTCGAGGGGCTCGCGCCGGGCGCTCGAGCCGACAGATCCTGGATCGACTACGTCGCCGGCACCGCGTGGGCCATGCGCGAGGCGGGGCTCCCGCTACGCGGCTTCCGCGGGGTGATGAATTCAACGGTCCCTGTGGGCTCGGGGTTGAGCTCCTCGGCCGCGCTGGAGATGGCCTCCTCCTGGGCGCTCGCCGTTCCGGGTGCGCCGCGCCCTGACGCCGGCGCGATGGCCGCCATCGCGCAGCGGGCGGAGAACCGCTACGTCGGCGTCAACTGCGGGATCATGGATCAGTTCGCCAGCGCGGCCGGTCGAGCCGGGCACGCGCTTCTCATCGACTGCCGCATCAACCAGTTCAAGGCCACGCCGATGCCGGCGGACCTGTCGATGGTCGTCTGCAATACGGGCTCACCGCACCGTCTCGACGCCACCGCCTACAACACCCGACGCTCCGAATGCGAGCTCGGGGTGAAGCTGATCGCCGAGCGCGAACCGGGCGTCACCGCCCTGCGCGACGTCGACGAGGCGATGCTCGAGCGCAACCGCGACCGACTGCCCGAGATCGTAGCCCGCCGCTGCGAGCACATCGTCCAGGAGGATGGACGCGTGATGGCCACCGTGGCCGCCCTTCGGGACGGAGACCGGGAGGCTCTCGGCCGGCTCTTCGCCGCGTCGCATGCCTCGCTGCGCGACCTTTACGAGGTGAGCTCCCCCGAGCTCGACGCCATGGTCGAGATCGCCGTCGCGGTACCCGGCGTCGTGGCCAGCCGGATGACCGGCGCGGGCTTCGGCGGCTGCACGGTCAACCTGGTCGAGCAAGGCGCAGAGGAAGCCCTGCGAGACGCGGTGCTGGCCCAGTATCAGAAGCGAACTGGGCTGGAGCCACACGTCTACATCGTCACCGCCGTCGACGGCGCAGGCGAGGTCAATCAGGGCGCGTAATGCGTCGGCTATCCGATGGACTCGCGCCCGATCGATATTGCGGTGCGCACGAGGCGGATCGGCGCCACCTGCTCGTCGCTCGCTCCGGGCATACTTAGACCCGCGCCGGCGCATGAAAGCCGGAACCGACCCGACCGAAACGCGGCGAGGCGTGCCATCACGTGGGGCTGATCATGGATCCCGACGGCCAACTTCAAAGCGCCGCGACGCCCGATGCCAGCTCGACGCGTCGGCGTTCCCGGTTGGGCCGGCCGCGCGTTCCGTTTCGTCACCATGACGACGGCCCGCCCTCGGCGATCGTGCAAGCGGAGATGTCGATCTCGCGCCATCTGGTCGAGCTGCGCAACCGTCTCGTCATCTCGGCCCTGTCGCTCGTTCCGGGCACCGTCCTGGGCTTCGTCTTCTCCGGCTCGATAATTCACATCCTCATCGCGCCGCTCCCCAAGGGAGATCATCTGGTCGCCTTCGGGCTGACCGAGCCGTTCATGATCGACATGCAGGTGGCGATCGTCACCGGCGTCATCGTGGGCATGCCGGTCATCCTGTTCGAGTTCTGGCGGTTCATCTCGCCCGGACTGACGCCGAGTGAGCGAGCGACCGCCCGGCCGTGGGTGCCCCTCGCCCTGATCTTCTTCGTCCTGGGCGTGGGCGTCGCGTACTTCATCCTGCCTTACGCCGCGGGCTTCCTCTTCACCTTCCAGACCCAGGACATCCAGCTGATGCTGTCCGCCGAGTCGTATCTCGGCTTCATCACGATCCTGTTCCTCGCCTTCGGCCTGGTGATGGAGTTCCCGATCATCCTCGTCCTGCTCTCAAAGGTGGGGGTCGTCACGTCCAAGGGCCTTCGGAAGTCGCGCCGGATGGCCATCCTGGGGATCGTGATCGTGTCCGAGGTCATCACTCCCGGCGCCGACCTGGTGAGCCCGATCGTTATGGCCGTTACGCTCTACGGGCTCTACGAGGTCTCGATCATCCTGATCCGGCTGGGCGGTCGATAGCTGCCGGTCCTCGAGCGGCCGCGGCACACGCCGTCAGGGTGCCTGCCGTCAAGCCACCCGCGGTCAATCGTTACTAACCCGCTTCTGGCGGCGGCGCCATAATCCCGTCCACCAGCAGGATGGAGAGCGTGAGCATGGCCGAACACGAGAAGACGGCGTCGGTCGGGATCGTCTGCGGCAGCCGTTCGGACTTCCCCGTCATGGACAAGGCCGTCGAGCTGCTCGGTCGGCTCGAGGTCCCGTGCGAGATGCGCGCCATCTCCGCCCATCGGGCTCCGGACCTGCTGTTCCGGTTCGTAGCCGGCGCCGAGCGGCGGGGCGTGCGTGTCTTCATCGCCGGGGCTGGTGGGGCGGCCCACCTTCCAGGGGTGGTGGCGGCAAAGACGCTTCTTCCTGTCGTCGGCGTGCCGATCCCGACTCAGGTGGCGGGCGGCCTCGACTCACTCCTGTCGATCGTGCAGATGCCGAAGGGGATTCCCGTGGCCACGGTCGCCATCGGCGGCGCCGAGAACGCCGCCCTTCTCGCGGTCGAGATCCTGGCCCTGTCCGACCCGGCGCTGCGGGATCGACTGAAGGCCTTCCGAGATGCCCAGACCCGATCAATCGAGGACGACGAATCGAACGCCGACCTCCGCGGGACGACCTAGCCGCGTGGAGAACCTTCGCATCAGCGAAGTCCGATTCGGCGCAGGCGGCGTCCCGGATTGGCTCGAGCCAACGGTCCGTTTCTGCTCACGCTGCGGCGGCCAGCTCACGTTTGGCCCGGTCGACGACGAGGAGCGAGACCGGCTCGCGTGCCCGAGCTGCGGATTCGTCTGCTACGTCAACCCGCGGCTCGTGGTGACGACTCTGCCCATCACCGATCGCGGCGAAGTCATGCTCATCCGCCGCGGCATCGCCCCGGGCCTCAACCAGTGGGCCCAGCCGGGCGGCTTCCTCGAGATCGATGAGACTGTCCGGGAGGCGGCCATCCGCGAGACGCTCGAGGAAACGGGCCTGCACGTCGAGCCGATGGCCATCGTCGGTTTGTATTCACGGGTGCAGGCGGCGGTCGTGGTCGTGGCTTTCGAGGCCCGCATCGTCGGCGGGGTGCCCACGATCACCCGCGAGTCGCTGGAGACTCGGCCCTTCGCCCCGCACGCCATACCATGGCCCGAGATTGCTTTCGAAACGAGCGTTCTGGCTCTGCGCGACTGGGTGGCGAGCGTCCGACCGGACCTCACGCTGCCCGACCCCTCAACGGTTCACCGCGACTTCGGCGCCTGAAGATCGCGACCGGCGCTTGAGGAGCGTGTGAGCGGAGCGCCCGAATATGGGGCGAGCGACGGGCCCGGGCGAGCCGCGCCCCCGCAGTCCCGTCCTGCGGCTACGGCGAGCCAACAACAGCGAGCCAACGGGCAGTGCGGTCCCGTGCGAAACTCTCGGCCATGAACCCCGCGACGATCGCCCTGGTGGTGATCCCACTCGTGATCATCGAGCTCGGGCTGATGCTCTACGCCCTGTACGACCTCTTCCAGGAGGATCGGCGGGTCGTCGGCGACAGCAAGATCATGTGGGCTCTCATCATCGCGTTCGTCAACGTCATCGGGCCGCTGGTCTACTTCTTCGTGGGCCGGGACGACTCGCGCGGAACGGAGACCGTCGGCGTCGGTGCCGCCCCAACCGAATCGATCGCCCGCATCCTCGCCACGTGGCCCGGGCTCGCCGCGGATACGGACGCGGCCATCTCCACGGCCGGACTGACTAAGCGATATGGCGGCATCGTCGCCCTGGACCATCTGGACCTGTCCGTCCCCAGCGGCAGCGTCTTCGGCTTTCTCGGACCCAACGGCGCGGGCAAGACGACGACCCTCCGACTCCTCACCGGACTCGCGGCCGCGACCGACGGCACCGGCACAGTGGCCGGGGTACGCATCGGCGGCACGGGCGGTGAGCTGGCCCGCAACATCGGGTACCTGGACCAGGACCCGCGCTTCTACGGCTGGATGCGGGGCCGCGAGCTGCTGACGATGGTCGCGCAGCTGCACGGGCTGCGAGGGGCGGCCCTGCGGCAGCGGGTCGGCGAGGTGCTCGAGATCGTGGGCCTGACCGAGGCCGCATCTCGACGGATCGGCGGCTACTCGGGCGGCATGCGCCAGCGCCTCGGCATTGGTCAGGCGCTGATCAATCAACCGCGCGTCCTGTTCCTGGACGAGCCCGTCAGCTCGCTCGATCCCGAGGGCCGGCGCGACATCCTGGAGATCATTTCGAGGCTGCGCGGCGCGGCGACCGTCTTCATGAGCACTCACATCCTGAACGACGTCGAGCGGGTCTGCGATCGGGTCGCGATCCTCAACTTCGGCCATCTGGTCGTGGAAGGACCGATCGACGAGCTGCTCGACCGCTACGCCCAACCGGTCTACGAATTGGAGCCGGAGCCCCGGCAGGAGGGCGCGATTGATCGGCTGGCCGGCGCGATGCGCGGACAGGCCTGGGCCCGCGACGTCAAGACGACGCCGGACACGGTGCGCGTCTTCGTCGACGATCCCAGGGTGGCCGGGCCGGCGATCCTGCCGCTGGTGGTTGCCAGCGGCGTCGGCCTGGTCCGATACGAGCGGGCACGGCCCAGCCTGGAGGACGTCTTCCTGCGCCTGGTCGCCGAGAGCGGTCCACCGATCGCGCCGCCGGTCACGGTCCCGGTCTGGGGCCTGGACGCGAGAGGTCGACGATGATGGGCTTCCGGGTCCTGCTTCTCAAGGAGATGCGCGAGCAGCTCCGAACGAACCGGCTTATCGCAGTCGCGGCGATCTTCCTCCTGTTCGGGATCCTCGGACCTCTGACCGACCGCTATATGAAGGAGCTGGTCGACGCCATCGGCACGGAGAGCGGCGGGTTCTCGATCCAGGTTCCACCACCCTCGCTCGAGGGCGACCTCGTCCAGATCATCAAGAACCTGTCCCAGTTCGGCATCATCTGCGCGCTGCTCCTGGGGATGGGCTCGGTCGCCTGGGAGAAGGAACGCGGCACCGCCGGGATGATCCTGACCAAGCCCGCCTCCCGTGCGGCCTTCCTTGCGGCGAAGCTCGTCGCGATCTCGTTGACGCTGGGGATCGCCACCGCTCTGGGCACGGGAGTTGCCTACATCTACACGCTGATCCTCTACCCAACGGTCTTCCCGCCCGCCGGCTACGCGGCGATGGCGATCTTGCTGTGGTGGATGCTCGTGGCGTTCACATCGATCACCTTGCTCGCGAGCACGGTCACCCGATCGGCGATTGCGGCGGCCGGCATCGGCCTCGTCACGCTGCTCGTCATGGGGATCGTCGGTGCGCTGCCGACGATCGGGCCCTACATGCCATCGTCACTGAGCGATCCGGCGCGCGCCATCGCGATGGGCCAGGATCCGGGCTCGCTTGCGGGTCCGCTCGTCTTCAACATCGCCCTGGTTCCGGCGCTGTTCTGCATCACCTGGCTCGTATTCCGCCGCCAGGAGTTGTAGCCAAAGGGCAGGAGGCGCCGGGTTCGGCCGCTCTCCGGGAGCGCGAGTCCGCCCCGACCGGCGCGACACCGGAGACCCGCGCGACCGACGCCGGGTCAGGCCGCTCTCCGGGAGCGGCATTCGGCCACGTTCGGGGCCGCTCTCCCGGATCGGCAGCTGGCGGTGCGAGCCTGGCTGGATGAGCCGTCTCGGGACCTCCGCGGCATCTGGTTCTTGCCGATTTCACACCAGGACGACATTGGGCAAAGGTCGCGGCGCAAGAGAGTGCCACGCAGGCGACGGACGAGCGATCTCGGCCCGGGACCGCGTCGACAGAGCCCGAATCTCGGCGAGCCGAGCGCCACAGCGTCGGAATCTGGGCCACCCTGACCGGATTCGGTCCCCGCGCAGGTTCCGGCGCAGGTGCTGGCTTGCCCAATGTCGCCCTGGT
>Ga0182021_10002269_pt1 | contig 22374 bp, 15 predicted proteins | sample 612E3MmetaG_FD_120493 | JGI IMG/M metagenome (GOLD analysis project Ga0182021, IMG submission 120493) | Permafrost microbial communities from Stordalen Mire, Sweden - 612E3M metaG (Illumina Assembly) | ecosystem: Environmental > Terrestrial > Soil > Wetlands > Permafrost | place: Sweden... | reverse complement strand
CATATGGGGCGATGAGACCAGCCATATCCTTAATGCAAATGGTATCGGCCCCCATTTTTTCCAGCTCTTTTGCCTTGTTTACGTAATAATCCAGATTATAGACTGCGCCACCCATGCGCGACTCTGTAAGCGAATAGCATATTGAGCCCTGAAAATGTTTGCCTTTGTTCTTAATCACCCGTACTACGGTTTCGAAATTCCGGAAATCATTGAGTGCATCGAATACCCTGAAAATGTCCATACCGTTTTCGCATGCCCTGTCTACAAAGGCTTCCGCCACATCATCAGGGTAATTGCGATATCCCACAAGGTTCTGTCCTCTCAGCAGCATGGAAAAAGGAGTTTTGGTTATGTACTTTTTTAATGTTCTTATACGTTCCCAGGGGTCTTCACCAAGAAAACGATGCATTGTATCGAATGTTGCACCTCCCCACACCTCCACGGAGTAAAACCCTGCTCCGTCCATGAGTTCTGCAATAGGAATGAAATCTTCTGTCCTGCCACGAGTGGCGTAAATAGACTGATGCCCATCTCGCAGTGTAAGATCTTGAATTTTGACCGGATTATCGATCTTTACAACGGGATCGTCAAGAAGACCGGCCGTCAATTTACCATGATGTATACTCTCCATATATATCCCCTTTCAACTACCGCGTGTATAAATCACTTTTTAATCAGTGTGACAAAATATTTAGGTTCAACCCCGCTTTGAGCAGGGACTTTCTCACTAACAAGTTATATAACTAGTTTTTCAGTACTTCCTGTATCTAGGGTGTCCTATCCATTGTATTATTCTGTTAAAATGAATAATTTATGAACTACCATTTATGGCATCCACAAGAGCTTTCACACCATCAGCAGATTTTCTTAATGCTTCTTTTTCACTTTCGGTGAGTTCTAACTCAATGATTTGTTCAATCCCGTCAGAACCAAGCTTTACCGGTACTCCCAAGAACAGGCCATTTATGCCGTATTCGCCTTCAAGATAAGCAGAACACGGCATTATCTTTTTCTTATCCCTCAGGATAGCATCTATCATCTCCTTAATTGAATAGGCTGGCGCATAATAAGCGCTTCCCTCTTTAAGGAGTTCCACGATTTCAATGCCGCTGCAGCGTGTCCTAAAATCAATTTCAATAAGCTTTTCCTTGCTCAGAAGCTTAGTAACCGGAATTCCCGCAACATGGGTATAATTTAACAGAGGCACCATTGAGTCCCCGTGGCCGCCAAGTACAAGAGCACTCACATTTTCCACCGAAACATTCAACTCCCGGGCTATGAAGGTTGCCATCCTGGACGAATCCAGCACGCCTGCCATTCCCATGATTCTGTTTTTGGGGAATCCGCTTGTCTCAAAAGCCACTTGACACATAGCATCAAGCGGGTTGGTGACCAAGATAATGATCGCATTTGGTGACAAGGGAGCAGTCTTCTCTACCATCGTGCGGACAATATCGCGGTTAGTAAAAAGCAGGTCATTTCGACTCATGCCCGGTTTCCTAGCCAGCCCAGCCGAGATCACGATTATATCAGAACCCTCGGTCCCTATAAAATCGTTTGTATATCCGCAAATCTTGCCTTGATATCTTTCTATCGCAGAGGCTTCTACCATGTCCAGAGCCTTGCCTTTTGTCCTGCCTTCGTGTACTCCTCCGATAAGCACTATATCGACGAAATCTAATTTAGCTATTTGCATAGCAGCTGTGGCACCCACGTTTCCAGAACCGAGAAATGTAACCTTTTTTCTCATGTGCTCCCCCTTTCCAAAGTCAAAAAAAGTTTATAGATATTGGACTCTATCCACAATTCCATATATCTACTTTCATTTAAGCAAGGATAATGCCAACCAAGAAATGTTTTAATATATTGTTATTATTTATTATATTAGCTTAAATACCATTGACATTGAAACAATAGTGGGGAAATAATTAGTCAGGAGTGTCACAAAATATGCCATATTGCTACTGACATTGATTGAAACTCTTGCGTTGTAATGACTTTATGTAACTATTGAATTAGAGATGGAATTAGTCTAAAATTTACTTATGTGTTGGTGATCACAAATACCTTAAAGATTATCGAGGATACTTTTAAAATAGGTTATTATAAAGGTGTTGGGCGTATTTATTAGCAGAGTGTTTTGTTGACACCTATTCTTCTTCGGTGGCTTTTGGTAAATCTATACTACTAACATTCCCGTGACAGCATCAGATATTCTTAATAACTGTGGTATCCCGTTCTTTGATAAGGACATAAAACGGTTCCAATGTTTTTCTGTTAAGTAATCCTTGTTTAAAATTAGGGGTAGGGACGAAGAAGTTCCGCCTCTCTTTCCTTCGTTTTGGCGACCATTTTAGCCGCGTCTTCAGCGTGCTCGAATTTAAGTAAAAAACCATTCCCAGTAACAAGGTTATCGCCTACCTGCGGCACATTTTTTTTCGTGGAAATTTTCGCTCCGCTGAAATTGATTATATCCTTCTCAATGTCAACGCCGGGCATAACTTTTATTAATTCCAGCCCCGACTCAGTCAGTTGGAATGTACCGACGGTATTCACGTAATAAACCTTTGCTCCTCTGGCAATGGCACTTTTAGCATTGAATGTTATTTCCTGAACTTTTTCGACAAATTTGGGCTTTCCCTGTTTTTTGATTACCAGCTTACCGTTTTTAATCAAATATTTTCCGCCCTCGCTCCATTTGCCGATAAAGATGATTGTTTTGGCGTTTGCCACAAGATTAGGAAAACCACCAGGGCCAACGTAATTGGTGACTCGCGGCCCTCTTTTGGACACATTGACATTGCCGTCCGAATCGACTTCCAGACATCCGAGCACGGTGACCTCAAGGTCTTTTTCATAAATACGAAACATCTTCGTTGAACTTATCAGCTTCAGGGGGTTTATCGAAGCGCCGAAATACATTCCCGAAACTGGCATGCCGCCGTATACCCCGCTTTCCGTGGTAAAAGTCAGCTGTTTATAAAGGCCGCTTTCAAACAGGATGCGGCTTACTTCTTCGGGAAGTCCGACGCCGACATTTATAAGCGAACCCGGCGTAGTCTCTTTAACAAAAATAGAAGCGGCCATTCTGGCGATGGCGTTATCTACTGAATCTCTTACCGGTGTTATGCCGGTAAATGTATTGGCAAGTTTAACAAGATTATATGCACCGACCATGTCTGTTTTCGCGCCTTCGGTAAACATCGGAAGATATTTTTTTTGAATAACGCCTCCTGTCTGCTCGTTTCTTGGGTTAACCACTATGGCGTCAACCATAGAGGCAGGGAGAGATATTTCCGCCGGACACGATTCGATGATATCGCAAACCGTCACCAGCACCACTCCGCCATTGGCCTTGGCTGCGCAAGCGGCGTCAACATTTTCGGTAATTGTGGCTGCGTTCTTAAAATAAATATTCCCATCTTTATCAGCGTAAGGTGCGCTAAAAACAGCTACCTGTAAATCAGGAAGCGTATAGACAAGGGCATTGCCGTTTGATCGTACAAGGCTTTCTCCGTTTTTCGTCACAACATTTGTGCTGCCTCCTGTCTTCGGATCAAGAAAAGTTCCCACTCCGACAGTGCTCGTAATTTCTTTGATTCCCTTGCTCTGACCTTCGATAAGAAACACCGCAACACCCTGAGGCATGGTGTGAATATCCAGCTTCCCCTCTTCGCCCAGTTTAAGCAGTGATTTGTGAGTCTCCAGATGTCCCGATATGTGACACTTCAACAGGCCCGGCAATCCCAATTCCTCGACAGTGCCGGGGGCCTTGCCCCTGCCGCCGGCACCGGCAACAATAATCCAGGTAAGACCAGCGGGCTTGCCAGTTCTTTCATACCTGTCTCTGACTGCCCAGTAATAGGTTGAACACCTGCTGTTACCCGCTATTCCCGTTGATGTGACGGTAGCGCCATCGGAAATAAGTTTCGCCGCGTTCCTTGCGGACATAAACATCGGCGACAGGTTTCCTTTAGGCAAATAATCAAGATCGCGCCTATTCCAGGTCATTCTGAATTTGAGCATCTGAATAATGGCGCCAAAGGGATTAACGTCGGTTTTTCCGTTTTTGATCCGATGAATGATTATACGGAGATTGGTTTTTAGAAATTCGATAATTTGTTTCATTATGATTTTTACCGAAATGAATATATAAGATTTCTAGACTATCTCAATTTCGCAGTTAATCGATATGCATCTTCTTTATTGAAACCATGCTAAGCGTGGAGATGCATGATTTAATGCAGTTAAAGAAGACCAAAGCGTTGCATCTTCCGATGGAGGGTTTTACGGGAGATATTCAATATCGCGGCCGTCTTACCCTTATTCCATCGATTCTGGCTGAGCGCCTTCAAGATTGCAGCCTTCTCCGATTTCTCTGTATAGTCGCTGAGATCTTTAATGATTGAAGATTTATCTGTGTTCTCTGTTCTTTCACGGAATCCTTGGTCAGTCCTCATATCGCTAAGAGGAGCTTGTTCATCATTATCTACTTCTGATGAAGGCTGTTTTAATGGTGTGAGAAATTCAATTTTATTCACCATAAGGTAACGTTGGATAACATTATGTAACTCACGAACATTCCCCGGCCAATCATATCCCTGAAGAGTCTCCAACACTTTACCTGGAATTGATACAACCTTCTTACCCGGCGAGTTTAGCCTGATAAAATGTTCTATAAGCAGAGGTATATCCTCCTTGCGCTGTCTCAATGGTGGAAGCTGTATAGGGATGATGTGAATCCTGTAGAAGAAGTCTTCTCGCATGAGACCTTTTTTAGTATATTCCATTAGGTTTTTGTTCGTTGCTGCAATAATCCTGAAATCGGAATGCTTCACAATGTTGCTGCCAATCGGTGTGTATCCTGCACCCTCTATGGCACGCAACAGCTTTGCCTGTATGTTCAGCCCAAGTTCCCCAACCTCGTCGAGGAATAACGTCCCGCTATTCGCTTTGTCTAGATATCCCTGTTTATCACTGTTGGCGCCGGTGAATGCGCCCTTTTTATATCCGAAGAACTCACTTTCGATAAGATTTTCCGGTATGGCAGCGCAGTTGACCGGCACAAAGTTATTCTGTGAACGATTGGAAAGCCGGTGTATGGCTTTGGCCACAAGCTCCTTGCCGGTGCCGGACTCTCCATAAATTATAACATTGGCATTTGTCGCCGCCGCGTTGAGACTGCGTTCGTATATTTCTTGTATGGCCATACTTTTGCCTATGATATCACCGAACCGGTAACGGTCTTTGATCGAGGAACGCAGTGTGACGTTTTCCCTGCGCAGGTATGCCGTTTCTTCCTGCATGGATATCTCTTTCATTTTAGTATCAGTGATGTCTCGTGCAGTGAGCAACACAGTGGGAGTACCCTTCCACTGGAAAAGATTTCCTTTTCCCTCCACCCAGATTTCCTGATCATTTTTCTTCAACCAACGGGCATGGAAAAAACGCTCTTTATAAATACCCTCTTCAATAAAATCGAAAAACTCCTTGAAGTACATTTCGAAATCCTTGCTTATGAAGATCATGCTGTTTTTTCCAATGATCTCCGTGGCATCGAGGAAACCAAGTATGGAAGCAAATTTATTGTTTGCGAACACAATCTCACCCTTACAAATAAGGGCGACACCTTCAGTTATACGTTCGGCAAATGTCCTGTAAAGAGACTCACTTTCCATCAGGGACTCCTGGGCTTCCTTGAAGCGGCTGATGTCAATCCCTACACACAATTTGTAAGATTTTCCCTCTATTACAGCGCTGGCACCAGTAAAAAAGTAAGGTATGCGCTTACCATTTTCGGTGATGAACGTTGCTTCCGCAGAACCTTCATCGGTATTAAATACTTTCTTGATGGTGTTTTCGATGATGATGCGGTCATCTCCATTGAAAAAATCTGCGAGCTTTATTTTCTCAACTGTGCTTCCGTTGATTCTTTCTGCATTCTCATTCCAAATAAAGGGTTGGAAATTATCATCGAGGACATAAAATATTCCGGGCAGGCTACGGAAAATCTGAAAAATATTTTCGGTCTTGCCTATAATCTGTTCTCTCTTGCAATTATCAGGAAGCTTGCGTTTCATTCTTGAGATCCTATAAGCATAGAAAAACAATAATATTTTATGCCGTCAATATGTTCTAAACAATATAAAAGTTATCTGTCATAGAATCAGAACTGTGCAAAGATATATCAACTGTCATATCATCTGCATACTGACGACCAACTTTTTCTTCAAACACTTTTCCGTCTTTCTTAAAAATAATATAAAATATTTTTTCTTCACCTGTGCCACTTACTCTCTCCCTTGCGACAAAATACGCCTCTGTAGTTTGTTTTAAATCTTTTTATAGAATTCCCTTTTAGTAGGTTGGGAAAATATTTTCAGATTTTATTCAAGCCGGATATTTCAATTTTTCAACACTATTTCCAATTAACTGAATATACAAAAATTAAAAAGTAAGTCAAGGTAAATGTAACATGTCTAAATAGTTAAGATAATCAATAAAAGTAAATTGTGATAAAATGCGAAAATATAAATGAGGTATAGTCAAAGACGCGGCCTGTCACGCCGGAGGGAGTGGTTTCAAGTACCATCGGCCCTGCCGGAAAATCCGAGTGGGTCTTATTAGTATGGCTCCCTTTTATTTGGCTTACAACTTGCTTTTTTATTTTAAGCTCTGATATAAAGCTTATGCCACTCCGCTTTCTTCGGCTATCTTTGTTGGCAGCGTTGTTGGCTCCCTCAACGTATTTTCGTATACGACTACGGAGCTTTCTCCATGCCACACTAAAGCGGGACAGTTCAACTAACGAATTACAGTTTACTGCGTCGCTGGAATTCGATTTTCACTGCCACCGCGTTATCTTTTGATAAGCGAAATGGTATTAAATTAATTTTATAACAATTATAAATTGTTAAAGGAAAGTACAAACTAAACTATGGATTACGAGGGATTAATAATAAGGCCGCCCAGCGAAGCCTATAGCCTGCTTTTGCAGGTAACTGTTGGCTGTTCGCACAATAAATGCACATTTTGCGGGACCTACCGGCAAAAAAAATTTAAAATTAAATCTTTGGAGCAAATCAAAAAAGATCTTCATGAAGCCCGCCAATACGAAGACGTGAACAGAGTTTTTTTATGCGACGGCGATGCCTTGATAATACCGCAGCCACGTCTTAAAGAGATACTTGAACAAATTAATAAAAATCTTCCCCATATAGAGAGAACAGGAACCTATGCCAATGCCAAGAGCATATTAAGAAAAAGCTTAGACGAACTTAAGGCACTGAAAGCTTTAGGATTAGATATAATTTACCTGGGTGTGGAAACAGGAAATGTAGAATTACTGCAAAAAATCCATAAGGGTGTTTCTTATGAACAAATGGTCGATGCTGGGCGCCGTGTCAAAGAATCCGGCATAACACTTTCCGTGACTGTGCTTTTGGGATTGGGCGGAATTGAAAGGAGTATCGAACACGCGTTGGATACTGCCCGGATTTTAAACGATATTGATCCGGACTATGTAGGTGCGCTTACGGTAATGTTCGTTCCCGAGACGGAATTATATGAAGACTATCTTGCCGGCCGTTTTGTACTGCCTGATAGATTTGGTTTCATCCGCGAGCTTTATTTGATGATAGAAAAATCAAATTTTACGAATTGTTATTTCACTTCCAATCACGCTTCAAATTATTTATCGATAAAAGCCCGTTTACCTCGGGAAAAGGGAAAAATTCTGAAAATGATCAGTTCGGTAATTAATGAAAAAGACTTAAGCCGGATCAGACCGGAATATTTACGCGGCTTATAATTCAAGGAGAAACTTTTTTGAATATAAACAAAAATATTTTCAAATTTTTTTTCTGGCGCAACCCCAAATATATTAAAAATAAAATTGATGCCATGTTGGCCGGAGCGCAAAAAAGTGGTCTGGTGGATTCTTCATCTTGCGAAATGATTGAGAATATTCTAGAGTTCACTCATATTTTAGTTCGGGAAATAATGATTCCTCGCACTGAAATTGTCGCAGTGAGCACAGAAGCGGCAATTGACGAAATTATCAATGAAGTAATCGCTTCAAGACACACACGAATTCCGGTTTACAGGGATACCATCGACAACATTATTGGCATTTTAAATGTTAAAGATGTTCTTAAATTCTGGTCACGTCCGATTACCAAAGAAGATATACTGTCTTGTTTAAATACGCCTTATTATATTCCTGAAACAAAAAATACCCATCTGTTATTTTATGAGTTAAAAGAGAATAAAAAACACATGGCAATAGTCATTGACGAGTATGGCGGAACTGCCGGCTTGGTGACGTTAGAAGATATGCTGGAAGAAATTGTCGGAGAGATACGTGATGAACATGAAATTAATACCGCTGATGATGGAATTCTTCTGTCTGCGGATGGGTCATTGATATTTGATGGCCGGATGGAAATTGAAAAAATTGAAGAGCACTTAAATATCAGTTTGAAAAAAGGCAGATATGAGACCCTGAGCGGTCTGATACTGGATTCAATAAAAAGGATTCCTCTATCCGGCGAGAAATTCCAAATAGAAGGATTGGAAGTTACGATTGAAAATGCTGATGAACGCAGTATAAAAAAAGTAAAAATAAAGAAAATCAAAACAGATGGCATGAATGAAGAACAATCAGACAGGTATCGGTAATCTAAAATATAATGCAATAAAGTCCTTTGCAGTTAATAATATTTTTCCGGCTTTTTTGAGCGGATTTCTATTGTTTTTATCTTTTCCCAAATACGGTTGGGGATTGTTTGCCTGGATAGCTTTTATTCCTCTCTTTTTCGCCCTGAAAAATGTTGTTAAAATTTCACAGGGATTATTTTTAGGTTTTATTACCGGAGTAATTGCTTATATAGGACAGATTTACTGGATTGCATTTGTAATTGTAAATTACGGTTATCTGCCTTTATATACAGGCATTACTTTGATGTTGCTTCTTGCCTGCTATTTGAGCATATATGTATCACTCTTTGCCGGATGCATTGTTTACTTCCGGGATAAAATACCTCTTTATCTAACCGCACCTGTTTTATGGGTTTGTTTAGAGTATGGTAAATCATGTATCTTCACGGGTTTTCCTTGGGAGAATCTCGGCTATTCCCAATATCTGAATACATACTTCATTCAGTTTTCCGATGTTTTTGGTGTTTTCGGTTTGTCTTTTTTAATAATTTTGATTAATTCGGCTGTGTTTGAAGTTATCGATAAAAGATCAGTAAGAGAATATATTGCAGCCGGTGTTGTTTTTTTTATGATGACCGGAATTTATATTTATGGTTTTTACCGACTGGATCACGTTTATAAAGAAATGAGAAATTCACCAGGGATTGAAGTTTCTTTAATACAGGGTAACATCGACCAGTCTGTAAAATGGGATAAAAATTTTAAGACAGAAACATTAAACATTTACGAGCAGCTTTCTTTAAAAAATTCGCCCGGGAATGGACGTTTGATAGTTTGGCCGGAAACCGCTGTTCCATTTAGATTTCAAAACGTAAATAGTTTGCGCGATCAGATTATCAATTTGTCGCTGAAAACAAAAAGCTGGTTAATATTCGGTTCTGTGAGTTCTTTCCCCAAAATAAACGGTAATGATATTTTTAATAGCGCTTATTTACTATCTCCATTAGGTGAAATTAAAGGCAGATATGATAAGGTCCATCTTGTTCCCTACGGTGAATACGTACCTCTGAGAAATATTATGCCGTTTATAGAAGGTTTCACTACGGGGATTGGTGACTTCAGTAAAGGACCAGGATTTTATCCGCTGTCTATGGATAATAGAAAAATCGGAATTTTAATTTGTTATGAAGCAATTTTGCCTTTTGCTGCCAGAGAATATAAAAATAATTCTGCCGAATTATTAGTTAATATTACCAATGATGCCTGGTTTGGCGCTACATCGGCGCCTTTTCAGCATTTCTCTATGATTGTTTTCAGGGCAGTAGAGACAAGGCTCTATCTGGTGAGGGCGGCCAATACAGGTATTTCAGGAATTATCGACCCAACCGGTAGAATAATAGCAAGAACAAATATCTTTAGGGAAGATGCTTTGAAAGGTAATGTGAAGTTTGTCAAAATACCGACATTATACGATAAATACGGTGATATTCTGGTTCTGTTTTGTTTTGTTTTAGTCACATTTTATTTTTTAATGACAATGATATGGAGGAAAAGATGCCAATAGAAAATATTCAGGAAACGGTCAGTGATTTGAAAAAAAGAATAAAACACATAGGGGAATGTCTTTGACGTTCCCGAGATGAGATTAAAAATAAAAGATTTGGAAGAATTATCTGTAAAAAAAGATTTCTGGAATGATCAGGATAAAGCCCGTGATGTTTTGCAAAAGAAAACAAAACTTACGGAATCATTGGATAGGTGGGAAAAATTTGACAAAGAGATAAACGACATTGAAAATCTTGCGGATATTGCCCTTAATGAAAAGGATGAACGGGTGCTTAATGACATTTCCCTCGAATTGGAGCAGCTCAGTTTTTCGGTTAATCAGGAAGAACTTAAAATGATGCTTAGCAGTGAGCAGGATTCAATGAATGCCATTGTGTCCATACATGCCGGAGCAGGTGGAACGGAAGCTCAGGACTGGACTGAAATGCTGTTGCGCATGTACCTGCGTTGGGCGGAAAAAAAGAAATTTATTAGCAAGATAATTGATTTTCTTCCGGGAGACGAGGCCGGTGTGAAAAGCGTATCGTTTACTTTAGAGGGTGAGTATGCTTACGGTTATGCAAAAGCAGAAATCGGCATTCACCGATTGGTGAGAATTTCTCCTTTTGACGCCGGTGCGCGCCGGCATACTTCATTCGCATCAGTGTTTGTTTATCCGGAAGTGGAAGATGATATAAAAATTGAAATTAATGAAGATGATTTGCGCATTGATACTTTTCGCGCAGGCGGCAAAGGTGGACAGCATGTTAATAAAACTGATTCGGCTGTAAGGATCACTCATCTACCCACAGGCATAGTAGTGCAGTGTCAAAATGAGAGATCGCAGTATCAAAACAAAGCTATGGCCATGAAGTTTTTAAAGTCAAGGCTTTATGAGAGGGAACTCCAGTTAAAAAATCAGAAAATTGATGCGGAAAATAAATTGAAAAAAGACATCGCCTGGGGCAGTCAGATTAGATCATATGTTCTGCATCCGTACAAAATGGTGAAGGATCACCGTACAAATCTGGAAAATGGCAATGCCGCTAAAGTACTTGATGGTGATATTGACGAATTTATTCAAACTTATCTCATGAGTACTACAACTCATTCCCGGTAAAGCGGAGAAATTAAAAATTTGAAATATTTTTGCTGTTTAATTTTCAAAATGCATTTAATTTTGGGAAAAATAAGAAACTATGCTATATGGCTCAAAATTATTAATATTCAGTAATAATATTACTAAAAAAGTAATGTTTTTCCATAAGTTTCATAACAAGGAGTTTTTAATGATCAAAATAAAAAGTAAATATATTGTCTATATTATCATCTTTGGTTTTATTTATATAATTCCTTCACTTTGTAGTGCTGAAAATACGATTGATAAAAAAAATGTCGTATCCGCCTCTGAAATTACAAAACAAAAAGTTGATAGAGGAAGGCAAAAGGCAGAAGCTGATAAGAATGAAGAAAATAGATTGTTTGATTTTGAATCAGAAAATGATTCGCCGCAGGAAGGTCAGGGAAGTGAAGAAAAGCAGGAAATGATGGAAAATGCATTGGAATTACTAGAAGAAGCCGATAAACTTTGGGAAAAGGGTGATATAGAAGAAACATTAAATACACTTGACGAAGCTTATTCTTTAATTCTTGATGCCAATGGTGACGCGGCAATTGCTCAAGGGAAAGATGATTTGCGCCTCTTAATCGCACAGCGCATTTTAGCTGTTTATTCCTCCAAGAGGACTTTTCTTAGTGGTAAAAACAGTGAAATACAGTTGATAATGAATCCTGATGTGCAAAAAGAAATCAGTTCCTTTCAGGGTATGGAAAGGGACAGCTTTGTTGCCGCTTATCAGCGTTCCGGTATATATCGCTCTGATATAATGAAAGAAATTAAAAAAGCCGGAATTCCCGAGGAGCTTTTCTGGCTTCCTCTCGTTGAAAGTTTGTTCAAAATTAATGCCTATTCTTCAGCGCGTGCGCTTGGATTATGGCAATTTATTCCTTCAACAGGCTATAAATTCGGTCTTAGTCGCGATGAGTGGATTGATGAACGTATGGATGTGCAGAAATCCACAAAGGCTGCTATCGCTTATTTAAAAGAATTGCATAATATGTTTGGAGATTGGCTTACAGCACTTGCTGCATATAATTGTGGAGAGGGAAGGGTTCTCAGAGTCATTTCTAGCCAGCACATAAACTACTTGGATAGTTTCTGGGATTTATATAGGAAATTACCTAATGAAACTGCTCGTTATGTGCCGCGGTTTCTCGCTACCCTTCATATAGTAAGAAATCCAGAAAAGTACGGTTTTGATTTAAGTAACACGGGAAAGCCCATTGCCTTTGAAGCAGTTAAAGTAAACAAGATTATGAAATTCAAAGACATCGCTGAAAAGGTCGAAATATCGGAAGAAGTACTTTGTTTACTTAATCCGGAACTTAGATATAAAATGACGCCGGATCGCGAATATAATTTAAAGATGCCGGAAGAATATCTGGATAAATTTAATTTAGTTTACAATGATATACCTCAAAGTGAAAAACCGAATTTTGCTTCTGTTCAGAATTGGGACCCAAATGTGAACAGAACTCGAGGTGCATATGTAAAACACCGTGTGAAAAGAGGAGAAACTGTTTATTCAATTGCCACAAAATACGGTGTTTCTGTTTCAAGTATCCGATCATATAACAGATTCGGTTCTAAGAAAAAATTAGTTCAGGGAAGAATGCTTATAATTCCAATAGCAGGCAGGGAAAATTATGCGGCAGGAAAATCAAAAAATAAAGATTATCAGTTGGGAATTTCACCTTCCGGACGATATAATGTCAAGAAAGGTGATACCCTTTTAATCATATCCAGGCGTTGCGGCGTTCCTTTAAATCAGTTGAAGGAAATGAACGGCTTGGAAACCGGGGGAATATTTGTTGGTCAAAATTTAAAAATTAAAAAAACAAAAACTCAAAAATCTAAAGTTAATAAACAAATTTTATCCTCTACTGATATAGATAAATTAGGAACAGACAAATATATTGTCACTAAAAATGATAGCTTGCACAGCATCGCTAAGAAAAATAATGTTAGTATATCAAAACTCATGAAGTTGAATCAGCTATCCAAGGACGAAAAACTCATCCCTGGACAAATTCTTATTGTCAAATAAAAATTAGGAAAACCAATAGCTTATTTTCAGCTTGATAAAAGATAATTTTATTTGCTTGACAATCGAAATATAATTTTATAAAAAATATCTAAATTCGCTTGGATCCGAAAGGACTGGGACGAAAGGAAAATTCGGAAGAAAATGCTAGCCTTTCGTCTAAAAAAGACGAAAGGCTTTTTTATTGCGAAAATGAAAATTATTCAGTCAGTTAAAAAAATGCAATCTTTCTCTGAAAGCCTCCGGCTTAAAGGGAAGAGAATCGCATTTGTTCCTACCATGGGATATTTTCACGAAGGCCATCTCCACCTTATGAAAGAAGCAAAAAAGATGGCTGATTGTGTTGTTGTCAGTATCTATGTTAATCCCACACAATTTGGTCCCCAAGAAGATTTTTCAAAATATCCCCGTGATCTGGATCGTGATTTAAAAATGGCGGAAAGTGTTGGCGTGGACGTAATATTTTATCCGCCGGATAAAGAAATGTACCCCGCAGGTTATCAAACTTATGTTGACGTAGAAAAAGTAACTCAAAACTTATGCGGAATGTCACGTCCGGGTCATTTCCGCGGTGTAACCACAGTTTGCAATAAATTATTTAATATTGTCAAACCGCACATTGCCGTTTTTGGAAAGAAAGACTTTCAGCAATTTATTACTATCGAACGCATGGTTGATGATCTGAATATGGATATTCAAATAATAGGTTTCCCCACCGTCCGGGAGGCGGATGGATTGGCTATGAGTTCCCGCAATAAATACCTGGCAAAAGAAGAAAGACCATCGGCTTTAACTTTATTCAAATCTTTGAAACTGGCGCAAAAGCTTTATTCAAAAGGAGAAAAAAAAGCATCGGTAATTATAAATGAAGTTAAAAAATTGATTGAAAGTGCGCCTTTTACAAAAATAGATTACATAAAAATTTGCGATGCTAAAACGCTTAAAGATGTTTATGAGATTAAAAGACAGTCAGTTATAGCACTGGCCGTAAAAGTAGGTAAAACGCGACTTATTGACAATCACGTTTTTAGCGAAGAGCTGAAGATATAATATTTATCCCCCCCAAAGGAGAAAATAATTATTATGCAAAGATTTATGTTAAAGTCAAAAATTCATCGCGCCACAGTAACAGATGCCGACTTGCACTATGAAGGCAGTATTTCCATTGATGAAGAGCTCATGGAAGAAGCGGTAATCGTGCCATTTGAAAAAGTCGCTATATATGATGTCGACAATGGAGAGAGATTTTCCACTTATGCCATAAAAGGCAAGCGCAATTCCGGAATTATCTGCCTCAACGGAGCAGCAGCCCGCAAAGTTGCAAAGGGAGATTTAATTATCATTGCCAGTTATGTTCTTGTTGAAGATAAGGCGGCCAAAAATTGGAAACCCAAGTGTGTTTTCGTTGATGGTAAAAATAAGATAAAGAAGATACATTAATACATTCAAGTATTAATATTTCTTTTTAAAATATTCTTCTAAAAACTTGAATATTTATTAAATATTTTTATTTTAAAATCAGCATTACAATAAATGTAAAAGTATTAGACTCATTTAAGCATATGTGTTAACTGTTAAATTGATGTGATACGTATGAAGTTTAATTTTTCATTGTATATTTCAATAAAACTGGAGGAGAAATGTCTTTTTTAGAAATTAATCCGGTCTTAAAATATAAAGTAGCTGATATCTCACTCGCTTCTTGGGGAAGAAAAGAGATAAAATTAGCTGAAAACGAAATGCCCGGTCTTATGGCTGTGCGCAAGAAATACGGACAAAAGAAACCTTTAAAGGGATTAAAGATCATGGGCAGCCTGCACATGACTATCCAGACGGCTATGCTTATCGAAACACTCAAAGAACTGGGCGCTGACGTTCGCTGGGCATCTTGTAACATATTTTCCACACAGGATCATGCTGCCGCGGCAATAGCAAAGAATGGGTCGGCGGCGGTTTTCGCATGGAAGGGTGAATCTCTGGAGGAATACTGGTGGTGCACTGAGCAGGCGCTGATCTGGCCGGATAACTCCGGTCCCGATCTGATAGTTGATGACGGCGGAGACGCGACACTGTTTATCCATCAGGGAGTAAAGATTGAAAAGAATCCAAAACAGCTCAAGCAAAAGATTGACAACAAGGAATTTAAAATAATTATTGACCGTCTCGAGAAATCGTTTAAACGTAATCCCCAAAAATGGCAGTCAATAGCCTCCAATGTTAAAGGAGTTTCCGAGGAGACGACCACAGGAGTGCATCGCCTTTATCAGATGCAGTCGGCGGGAGAGCTTTTATTCCCGGCAATCAATGTCAATGATTCAGTTACCAAATCGAAATTTGATAATCTTTACGGTTGCCGTGAGTCGCTTGCTGATGGAATCAAAAGAGCAACTGATATCATGGTTTCAGGGAAAGTCGTTGTTGTTTGCGGTTATGGAGATGTCGGCAAAGGTTGCGCCCAGTCAATGAGGGGATTTGGAGCAAGAGTTATTATTACGGAAATTGATCCCATTTGCGCCCTGCAGGCGGCAATGGAAGGATATGAAGTAAAGACCATGGCTGAGGTGGTTCGGACTGGAGATATCTTTGTTACGGCAACCGGTTGTTGCGATGTAATTACAGGCAAACATATGGAAATGATGAAAGACGAAGCCATTGTCTGTAACATCGGACATTTCGACAGTGAAATAGATATGCACTATCTGGAAACAAATAAAGATTGTAAGAAGGAAAATATCAAACCGCAAGTTGATAAATGGAAGCTCAAATCCGGACGATCCATAATAATTTTAGCGGAAGGACGTCTTGTCAATCTGGGCTGTGCTACGGGGCACCCCAGCTTTGTCATGAGCAATAGTTTTACCAATCAATGTCTGGCGCAAATAGAATTGGCCACTAAAAAACATAAGATAGGTGTTTACACGCTACCCAAAATACTTGATGAAGAAGTCGCGCGTCTGCATCTGGGCAGATTGGATGCTAAGTTGACCAAACTTACTAAAAAACAGGCTGATTATCTGGGGATATCAACGGAGGGGCCATTCAAAACAGATCACTACAGATATTAATATTTTCTGAAATACTTTAGATTAACAACAGCAAATTGATTGTTGAATTTAAGTGTTGACTCTGTAGAAAAGAAAAGCCGCGATGGCTCCAAATAATATGTTTGCCGCCCAGGCGGCAAGAAACGCAGGAAGTATTTCCGATTTCCCTAAAGACATGCTAAAAGCATGTACTATCCAGTATGAAAATCCTATAAAAATGCCTAAGCCTATACTTTGCATTACTCCGCCGCTTCGTTCCGAGCGCAGAGCGAAGGGTACGGCAATTAAAACCATAATCAGAATTACAAAAGGGAAAGCGATCTTACCATACAAATTTACGATATATTCTTTTGCGTCATATCCTTCCAATTGAATCTTCTTAATATATTTTCTGAGTTCAAAATAACCCATTTTTTCCACGTCTTTTTGCATTACTTTAAAGTCGTCCGGTTTTTCGGGAACATTTATTATTTTTTCTTTTGACCATTCCAAAACTGGATTATTTTTGTCATCGAAATGGGTAATAAGCAGATTGTAAAAAACCCATTTATCGCTTTTCCATTGCGCGCTTTGGGCGTCAATCCGACTCGATAGAGAAAAATCAGGATTTAAATAGTCAATCGTTACTCCCCGCAAAATATTTTTATCGATATCAAACATTTTGAAGTTGTATATGGCATTGTCACTATAATACCAAATCTCATTTTGTTTAAAAAATCCCGGTGTTTTTTGCTTCTTCACCTCAACATCCTTTATATAAGTTGTTTTTTGAATTGATGCTGGTGTTATCAGTTCGCTGAAATAGAAATAGCAGAAGGCCACAATTGAAGATAGAATTAATATGGACAGCGTAATTCTGAAAATATTAATGCCATTGGCTTTCATCGCAGTTATTTCGTTGAATTTTGAGAGAGAGCTGAATGTCATCAATGTAGTCAGAAGTATAGCAGGAGGCAGAACATAGGATATGATAATAGGGATTGAAAAAAGAAAATATGATGCCATTTGAATTATAGAAGCATTATAGCTGAGAAACATTCTAATTCTTTCGAAAAAATCAACGATTAAAAACAATGCGATAAGAGCCAAGAAGGTGATGACAAAAAATTTAAAGAATTCTTTAAGAATGTATTTATCCAGAAGTTTCAATATATATTCCTCTTATATTTATCAATTTCCTTTGATTCTATTCGTTGGGAAAAATTTGCCTTTTGAAAAAAGAGAAATCTCCTTGCTGGTCATATAAAAAAGACAAATTCCGATCAAAGCAAACAAAATATTTGGCATCCAGACACCAATTGCAACAGGAACATATCCTGTTTCAGCAAAAGCTTCTCCACCAATACGCAATAAATAATAAAAACAAACAATTATCAGACCAATGGCAAATCCTTTCGATTTTACGGAACGGTGACTTCTGATTCCCAGTGGCAGCGCTAGTAAGCCGAAAAAAATGCAGGCTAGTGGTGTGGAAAATTTCTTATGTGCCTCAATGTATAATTCCCTGATATCTTTTCCATCCATGCCTGGTTTTTTTATTTTTTCCAAAAGCTCGCTCATTGTCATATCTGTGCTGGATTTAGCGGATTTATCAAAATTAGCTATAGCTACGGATAAATCAAGATTAATATCATAGCTTTTAAAATCAATTTTACGATAGTTCTTTAAATCTGGACTTACTGTATGTATTGAACCATTTTCCATTTTAAGTTTAACTTTCATTGATTCGGGATCGGAAACAAGAAATGCCTTTTCGGCAAAGATCGTATTTTGTTTTCCAATCATACGTTTATCGGAAACAATGACGCCTTCCATATAATTATTATTGAGAGAAATTTTTTTTGCATAAATAAGAAAATCCTTAAAATTATCATTAAAGACTCTTTCTTTTATTCCTATATTGGCTTTTTCCTGGGCCACATTAAAGAGCAGGCGCCTGGTGGCAAAATTGCTTTGTGGCACGATAAAGTAACTCATAATGATGGTAAAAATAAAAGCTATTAAGGAAGCTATGGCAACAGGATAATACATTTGCATCAGACTAATGCCGGAGGTTTTAAGAGCCGTTATTTCATTGTCGGAAGACAATCTGCCCATGGCAATCAGTATGGATATCAGAAGGGCTATCGGAATGGTGAAGAGCATAAAGTTCGGCAGCAGGAAAATAATGATTTTTGCTATAGCAAAAAAACCAACACCTTTGTTTACAAATAAATCCATAATTTGCATGATTTTTCCCATCAGCATGACAAAGGTCAGAACGAATAAAATAATTATAAAAGGAGAAGCAATTTCTTTAAAAATATATCGGTCAATGATTTTATTCATTTAGTTATCAACTCTAATGAGACTCAAACTTTAAAAGCGTATAACCTAAATACCCTAAAGGGCACCATGGGGTCACTATAGGCGCATTAAAGTTTGTTAATCGAATTATCCCGCATAAGCGGGATTTTTTACCTATTTTTAAATAACACGTATTGATGAAATTTCTCAAGTAAAACATATGCGGTCCTGTTAAAAAATTATGGGTATTCAAATCTTGTTTTTTTGATTTATATACATATTATTTCAAAAAAAATAATCTGAGAAGAATTCATTTATTGACAGTTTCAATCATTTTTCTTATGTTGATATCAAATTTAATTAGCCGTTTTGTAAAGAAGGATGAGTCTATGAAGGTTGATACAATGCGCCAGATAGATTATTACGTTGGCGTTCCTCTTTGTTTTCTTGGTTCTATTTTTCACAAAACTCTTAAATTCTTTATTAAGCATCATAAAACAGCTCCCAAAAATGTTCTGTTTATCGAGTTATCGGAAATGGGGAGTGCCATTTTGGTTGATCCGGCAATGAGGAAACTGCAAAAAAAAGCAGGCGCAAACCTTCACTTTGCCATTTTCAAGAAGAATAAACCCAGCTTGGATTTGTTGAGAACGGTTCCGCAGGAAAACATCTATACCATACGCGAAGACAATCTACTGTCTTTTGTGCTGGATACTTTTAAATTTCTTTATTGGACTCGAAATAGAAAAATTGATGCCGTCATTGATCTGGAGCTTTTTTCCCGATTTACCGCTCTGCTTACAGGTTTCAGCGGCGCTTCTTATAAAATTGGTTTTCACACCTATTTTAATGAAGGTCTTTATCGCGGCGATTTTCTTTCGCACAAAGTCGCTTATAATCCTCATATACACATAGCGAAAAATTTTATTGCTTTGGTAAATGCCTTACTATCTTCAAAAGAAGAAACTCCGTATTCCAAGTCATTAATTACAGACGGAGAGATAAGCATAGCCAAAGTTAAATTTTCCGATGCCGAAAAGAAAGATATAGTTGAAATAATTAAGGGCTGTTTTGAAAAATATGACACAGGGAAACATAAAATAATTTTAATCAATCCCAACGCCAGTGAACTTCTCATTCAGCGCCGCTGGCCGCAGGAAAATTATGCGCAATTGATAAAAATGATTCTGGAGAATTGTCCACAGGCAATTGTTTTAATCACCGGCGATCCAAGCGAAAGGGAAGAAGCTGAAGGGCTTAAACAGCAAGTGAGTAATGAAAGGTGTATAAATTTTGCGGGAAAAGTCACTTTCACCCAGCTTCCCTTGCTCTACAGTATCTCAGAATTTATGGTTAGCAATGATTCCGGCCCTCCGCATTTCGCGGCGATAACCGATATGCAGACATTTGTAATATTTGGTCCGGAAACTCCTGCTCTTTACGGATCATTGGGTAAAACTACTCCCATTTATGCGGGATTGGCCTGTTCTCCATGCGTAAGTGCGGCAAACCATCGCAAGACAGCCTGCAAAGATAATATTTGTTTAAAAGTTATAAAACCTTCGCAAGTATTCGGAATTATCCAGCCTGATTTAGAAAGTATCAATACAGGAAAGTAAAAAAACAAAATTTTTTTTCTATGGAATTCTTCTCTTTAATATGTTTTCTTGCCGGAGATTAAATATGATAAAAACATTTCATTATAAATTAGAAATAATGACGTAAAGATAAATCTCATGCAAAAAAAGTACATCCTGTTTTTAATACCTTTCATTCTTTATATAGGACTGCTCTGTGTCATGCCGCAAATGGACCCGGATGAAACACGCTACAGCCTGATTGCCAGTTCCATGAATCAGTCCGGTAATTATGTAACTCCTCATATTAAAAATGTCATTTACATGGAAAAGCCTCCGCTTGTTTCCTGGGCCACGGCAATTTTTTTCAAAATATTTGGTGAAAATGATTTTTCTGCCCGTTTTTTTGTCGCTTTATGCGCATGGGGATGCATTTTGCTGGTCTATTTTATGGGCAGGCATTTCCGCGATGAGAAGGCAGGCCTTTACTCGGCGATGCTGCTGACGATTTCTCTTCTCCCATTTATATTGGGTCATCTCAATATTCTGGATATTCCACTTACTTTTTTTGTGAGCCTTGCTCTCTGGTTTGGTTATCTGGCTTTACAGAATAAATCTCCCAAATATTTCCTTTATTTATTTTATTTTGCCTGCGCTCTGGCCTTTTTAACAAAAGGCCTTATTGGCGTTGTCTTTCCTTTTGGAATTTTGATTATCTGGCTTATCTGGGCTAGCCGGTGGAGGCAAATATTGATGTTTTTTTCACCCATCGGCATATTAATATTTTTAGCAGTTGTTTGCCCCTGGTTGATAATGGCTCAGAGAGAAAACCCCGATTTCTTATGGTTTTTCTTTGTCCGTGAGCATTTCTTACGGTTTACTACAAAAATGCACCGCAAGGAAGCACCTTTTTATTATTATTTGCCAATAGTTATTGGCGGATTAATCCCCTGGCTTTTTTATTTAATCAAAGCTTGGAAGAATAAATATATTAAAGAATCATTATTTAATAGCGATGAAAATAAATTTCTTATTGTCTGGTTCTTGTTAATTTTTATTTTTTATACCGTTTCCTCGTCCAAATTGATACCTTACATTGCCCCTGTTTTTTTACCGTTAGTTCTTTTTGCCGGATGCATATTCAAAAGATATGAGGAAGAAATGCTTGCGGAACAAAATGACCGGCGTGAAACAATCTATCGTCTGGCTATTATTTTTCAGTCTTTAATTTTGTTCATTACTTTAATTCTGCCGCCGATTATGAAAAAATACCACCTTGCCGGGAAAGGCGTGATTATTGTGACTTCCGAGAAATGGTGGCTCTATATCGTCATTCCCATAATAGTACTGTTTCTGATGACTTTTCTGCCGGATTTAATTTATAAAAAATTCAAGAGGAACTGGTTTTTAAGTATATATGTTCTCTGCGCGATATTATTGGGAAGCTTGCTTTTCGCTATAAATGATTTCCTTGGCCCTTACCGCAGCAGTAAAGTGGCAAAGGAAGCTATCGCCATGCACGTGCCGGCAGACAGGGATTTGTATCAATACAGGATTAATTTTTATGGCATTGACTTCTATAATAAAATAAGAACTCCTATAGTAGAAGAAATCGGAGAGTTATCTGAAGGTGTCGATAAGATGCCGGAAAAAGAAAAGAAGCGTTATTTTCTTTCCGTAGAAGAATTTTTTATATTGTGTGAAGAGAAAAAAGATATATATTGCATCACTCGGCGCGAAGAAAAATTAAGACAGATTATGCAAAAATTCCCCCGGACGGAAGTGCTCTGGGATAATAAGGCGTTTTACCTGCTTCATATCAAAATTTAATAAGAAGGATTACTGTGAAAATAAGAAAAAAATTTCTTCCGTTCAGCCGTCCCTCGATTGGGAAGGGTGAAATAAACAAAGTAACTGCATGTTTAAAATCGGGATGGATTACAACAGGCGCGCTTTGCAAGGAATTTGAAGATAAATTCTGTCAACTAACAGGTTCAAAACAGGCTATATCAGTTAATTCCGCCACTGCCGGAATGCATATTGTTCTGTCGGCGCTGAATATAAGTCCGGGAGATGAAATAATCACGCCTTCAATGACGT
>Ga0182021_10002268_pt1 | contig 22375 bp, 17 predicted proteins | sample 612E3MmetaG_FD_120493 | JGI IMG/M metagenome (GOLD analysis project Ga0182021, IMG submission 120493) | Permafrost microbial communities from Stordalen Mire, Sweden - 612E3M metaG (Illumina Assembly) | ecosystem: Environmental > Terrestrial > Soil > Wetlands > Permafrost | place: Sweden... | reverse complement strand
CCATCCTGCGCTGCCCGATCATCCCCGGCCTCAACGCCCGGGCCGACCATTTCGCGGGGATCGCAGCCATGGCGAACCGACTTCACAATATCATCGAGGTCAACCTCATGCCGTATCATCCGCTCGGCCAGTCGAAGAGCGAGCGCATTGGCAAGGCCGCCCCCATGGAGGACGCCACATTCCCCGAAGCCGCCACCGTCGCCGCCTGGGAGGCGGCGGTCGCCGCCGCCACGCCTGTGCCCATCAGAAAGGGGAGCTGACCAACATGGAAAACAAAAAGGAACTCAATTTCTGCCCTGATCCATCGAGTTTCGATCTGGAATGGCTGGAGCCTGTCGTCGACGCCGGCGTGACGCTGCGGCCGTTCCGGATGACGACGTTCCGGCTGCCCGATGGCCCTGCCCGCACATACGGACTCGTCGGCTTTCCGGAGGGCCGCGGCCCTTTCCCCGCCATCCTGCATATTCACGGCGGATGCCAGACCGCCAGCCGCGGCAATCTGCTCTACAATATCCGGCGCGGCTATGCGGCGATGAGCTTCGACTGGGGCTTCTGGGGTGTTGCGCCAGCCCGCACAACCTATCCGGAATCCATTCAGCCCGTATTCGAGCCGTTGGTGACGTGTGAGCGATACGGAGTGACGCATACGTATCCGTTTCTCGCCACATGCGCGGCGCGTTGCTGTCTGGCGTTGCTGGCCTCCCTGGTTGAGGTGGACCGCGCGCGGATCGGCATCTACGGCATCTCCTGGGGCGGCTTCATTACGTGGCTCGTGAATGGGACAGACGGGACCCCCAAGTGTGCGGTGCCCATCTACGGCACGGGCGGGTTGTCCTGGCCGGGGCATCCGGATAACGCCGAATGGGGCCGGACGCCGGATGCCGTGCGTTGCATGTGGACCCGCTATCTGGAGCCAGCCGGGTATGCATACACCCAACGCTCGCCGGTTCTGCATCTCAACGGGACGAACGACTTCTTCGGCGGGTTCGACACGGCGGCGCAGATGCTCCCGGCGATTCCGACGGACTGGCGCTGTGACTACACGCCGAACGTGAATCACGGGTTCGATGTCGGCAGCCGGCTGGCGATGGAAGCCTGGTTCGACCACCACCTGCGCGGCGGGCCGCCTGTTCCGGCGGCGCCGCCGGTGCGTGTGGTTGCCGCGGGCGATAGCGCGGTCCGCGTCGAGACGGAAGGCAACAGGGACGAATTGGCCGTGTGGGCCAGTTTCGGTTCCGCGCCATTCCCGCTGCGCTGCTGGGGCGAACACAAGGAGTGGCGGCGGTTGGACAGCGGAGGTCTGGCCTGCGATCTGGCCGCTGCCGGGGACGCGTGGATCTTCGTGCGCTTCACCGACAAGCAGACGGGCCTGACGCTCAGCTCGACGCCGATCTGCCTGAGCATGCCGCGGGCGAAGGTGACGCCGGACCCGGTGCTGTTCGGGGGCCCCGACCGCCTGGACGGCTGGGGGTTTCAGTTTACGGTCGAACCGGATGCGGCCGGATCGATGGCGAAAGAGGCGGTGATTGACGGGAATGGCCTGACGATTCGTTCCGATTGCGAGCGGAAACTGTCATTCCTGTTCTTCGGCATGAACCGACCTGAATCTCGGTCGCCTGCCGGTGTGGACACGCTCTTGGTCGAGCTGGAAGGATGCGCCCGGCCTGGCCTCTCGTGCGTGGCGGGTGCTTCCTACGAGTGGAAGGTGGAAAACCCGCGGGACGGGTTGCATCGGTTGACGGCAGACCAGTTTCGCGACAGCAACGGTGCGCCGCTGCCCGGCTTCGAGCACGTGGCCTACATGGTTGCCTGGCCGTTGCCCCGGGCCGGCGCTTCCGCGCGCATTCGGCGAATGGCGTGGGGCGTCGCTGGACCTGCCCGCCAGACACCTTGATCCACGACCAGCGCTTTTGCCATGCTTCGCACCATGTCATCGCTGCGTCAGACCGGTTCCGGCATGATTTCGGCCAGTGCGGGCCGGTGCGGACCGAGAAGCGATTTCTTATACCCCCCCTAGCGGAACAGGGTCAAGCGGAACAGGGTCAGACCTAGAAACGCGAAAACAGGTGTGCCAGCAACTGGATGCGAGGGCGCAATCAGTGAGCAGAACGAGTCGGATTCTAGTTTCTAGGTCTGACCCTATCCCCTCCCTGCGGCTTCGGACTACGGCACCCTTTTCTTCGCCTGAAGGCGAGGGGTTTCCACCATCCCCGAGGGGGACACTAGGGCTTTAACAGCGACAACCTCGGGCATCCGTTCGATGTACAGGCCGACCTTCTCGATTGTCTCCTGGCGGCGGCGATCCGAATCCAGGCGTTCGCGGGTTTGGGACACGGGCTTGCGCATTCAACCTAAATACGATTGCTCCAGTCCGAGGTAACGCACGATGTGCCGAGCCAAGGGCTCATCAATTTCGCTGTGTCGCGGAACAGGTTGCTTCTGCCCATTCTGACGTTTACGCAACTTTCGGGCCTGCTCCGTCAGACGAGAAGCGCAATTTACCGGGACATTCCCAAGGGATTCGCCGGGAATTCGGCTTGCGGGACAGCGAAGGCGCATATTAGTCTGCCCTCCGCCAGAAGCCGCCCGGGGGAACAGGAAAGCATCGAAAGAAGACGGGCGGTCTGACGGTATGCGCTTGCGGGGGGATAGACACCATGAGAGTTCTGGTCACGGGTGGCGCCGGCTTCATCGGAAGCCACATCGTCGAACATTTTCAGGGCAAAGCCGAAGTCCGGGTTCTGGATAATCTCCGGTCCGGCTCCCGCCGGAACCTCGACGGCTTCGTGTGCGAATTCATCGAAGGCTCCATCCTCGACCGGTCGCTCGTGCGAAGGGCCGTGGAAGGCGTGGACTACGTGTTTCACCTGGCCGCCTTGATCAGCGTGCCCGAATCCATGCAGAAGCCCGTTGAATGCGCGGAGATCAACACGATCGGCACGCTGATCGTGCTCGAAGAAGCCGCCCGCGCAGGCGCCAAGAAGCTCGTGTTCAGTAGTTCAGCCGCCATCTACGGGGACAATCCCGTCACGCCAAAAACCGAAACCCTGCTCCCGGAACCCAAGAGTCCCTATGCGGTCAGCAAACTGGACGGCGAGTACTACGGCGGTATGTTTGCCCGCGAAGGCCAGTTGCAGACCGCCTGCCTTCGCTATTTCAACGTGTTCGGGCCGCGGCAGGATCCCAGGAGCCCGTACGCCGCCGCCGTGCCGATCTTTATAGATCATGCGGTCAAGAATGAGCCGATCACGGTCCATGGCGACGGCGAGCAGACGCGCGATTTCATCTACGTGAAGGACATCGCGGCGGCGAACGCGTTCTTCGCCACGCAATCCGCGGAGACCGGCGTGTTCAACGTCGCCTACGGCCGGCGCCTCAGCATCAACGAACTCGCCAAGACCGTCGTCCAACTCACGGGCTCCACCTCGGAGATCCGCTACGCGCCGGCCCGGGCGGGCGACGTGAAGCATTCCCTGGCCTCGATCGACAAACTGCGGGCGGCCGGTTTCCGGCCCAGCGGTTCGCTGCTTGAAGGACTCCAGTCCACCGTTGACTTCTTGCGGAGAACCGCCGAATCGGCGAAAAGAAGTTGATGACGTTCCCTTGACCCGTCTCACGCATGCCGGAAGTCCTTCATGGCCTGGCGATAGGCTTCGGGAAGGCCGACGTCGAAGCGCCGCCCTTTGATCATGCAGCCGGAAAACCCCTCCTCTTTGCGAAGTTCATCGAGGCAGGAGGTGAGTTGAAACTCCCCGCGTTCGCGCAAATTATGGCGGATGCGTTCCTCCAGTAAATCGAACACGCGGGGCGTCAGGATATAGAGACCAAACACCGTCAGGAATGTGTCCGGATCGAGTCCCTCGACCTGCAGGTTGGCCCGGGCATACTCGAGGTCCGGTTTTTCGGCGAATTCGGTGATGTCGAGAACCTCCCGGCCGTTCTGCCACACTCCCGCCACGCAACCGAAATTCTTCACTTCGGAGCCCGGGGTCACTTTTAGGCCCACCACGCTCCTCCCGGTCTGCTGGTACACGTCGAGCATTTGTTCGACGCAGGAACGACCGATATCCGACGAATAGAGATGATCCCCCAGCATCAGGAGGAAGGGCTCGTCTTTCACCCAGTCCCGGCCGCAATACACGGCGTGGCCGAACCCCTCCTGTGCATCCTGGGTCACCACCGAGACCCGGCGGCCCACATCGAGCAGATAGCCGCTGTATTGCTGGTTCTCGCGCGAGAGCTTGTTGAAATTCTCGATCGGCGGCGGGACGCAGAAGAAATCCTCGAACAATCCCTTGTCCGACGCCTGCGCCACGATTCCCACCTCTTCGATGCCGGCGTTGACGGCCTCCTCGACGATGGCGAGAATCACGGGCTTCATGCGGCCATCCCGGCCCATGATCGGAAAGAGTTCCTTCTTCATCGCCTTGGTCGCCGGGAACAGCCGGGTGCCGAAGCCGGCCGCCGGAATGAGGGCCTTGCGGATCTTCCGCCCCGCCTGAATCACAAGCCGCAGGCAACTCATCTTGAAATCGCGTTCGACGATCTCAATGACCTTCTCCTGGCTTTCCTTGTCCTTGACGATGAACTGGGCGCAGCCGTCCCCCTGCGATCCGACCCCTTTGCCCCCGAGCACGTGGGGCTGCAGCGGCGCATGGTTCAGAACCCTGTGCAGCACGGGCGCCGTGAGTTGCGACGGGCAGGCCGGCATACAGTAGCGGTCGAATCCTTCCTGGGCCTCTTTCATCAACTCTCCGACCCGGTCCGCATCGCCGCTGCGCAGCGCCTCGACGGCGGCCGCCGTAATTCCGGCGCTGACCGGTCCGAGGAATTCCTGGACATCGTGCTGAACCGGATTCTCCGCAAACGGATAGCAGTGGTTGAGATGGTTCAGGATTTCACGGGTGTCCTTCCCCGCGTGCAAGTCCACAACGACAAAATGGAGATCGCGCGGGACCGTCAGTTCGACGACGTCGGTCCGGTCGCCGTCGAAAACCATCAGGATCGGCCGATTCCCGTAAGCGCAGCCCTGGTCCATGCGACCGCAGCGCGACGGGGTCGTGATCTCGCCGAGGTAGGCGAACTCCATTTCCCCCCGCACGGTCATCTTGAGGTCGTACAGCCGGTTGAAGGCGCGGGCGACCAGCACGCACACGGCGGCGCTCGACGACAACCCCTTCTTGATGGGCAGATCGGTCTTGTAGTTGTCTATCTCGAGTCCCCGGACGCGGTAGTGCGTCAGGACCTGATAGGCGACGCCCGCCGCATAGCTGAAAAATCCGCCCTTCTGCGCCTCGGCCAGGAGCAGCTCGCGGTCCATCGGACATTCGAACGGGCCGTGCGGCGTGCCGTCGCTCAACGTGGTCCGCACCATCAATTTCGCCGGATGCGGCTTGACCTCGGCGTGGAGCCCCTGGTTCGTGCCGGTGATGATCGTGTATCCTTTTTCCAGTTGCCCGTTGATGCGGCGGTAACTTCCCGCCCAGTCGGTATGCTCGCCGAACAGGCAAATGCGTCCCGGCACAAACAGATTCATATCGGCTCTCCCCTCCGTCCCGCGGCGATCCTCCGCGAATGCGCTGACGGGAAACAAACTAATCCGCGCCCAGTATTCTGACAATCGAAGACTTCAGTGCCGCCATGTCCTTCACGCGAACGTCCGACTCCGCGCCGCCCGTCCCGTCGCCCACCCGGATCGTCCGGCAGCCGGCGCTTCGTCCGGCTTCCACGTCGCTGGCGGAGTCCCCGACCATCCAGGAAGAGGCCAAGTGCAGGCGGTGCCGCCGCGCGGCTTCGAGAAGCATGCCCGGCTTGGGCTTGCGGCACTCGCAGGCATCCCGGTCGTGGGGACAATACAGGATGTCCAGCAGTTCCAATCCATGCTCGTGCCGCAGCAGGGCGCGCAGCCGCGCATGGATGTCCTCGACGGTTTCGGCCGTCATCTTGCCCAGCGCCACGCCCCGTTGATTCGTCACGATCACCGCGTGAAACCCGAGACGCCGGACGATCTTCAGGATCGCGACGAACTCCGGCAGCAGGTGAAAGTCCTCCCAGCGTTCGACGTAGCCCGGGCCTGGCGACCGGTTGACAATGCCGTCACGGTCAAAAAAAACGCACTTCGTGGTGTTCGCTCCGCGGGTTTTCATGGCGCCAGCATACTACCGAAAGCCCTTCCGCCCCACAAGCGCCGCCGCGCCGCTGCGCCGTCCACCGTTCGCGGGGCGCGGGTCCGTTTCCCTTCGCTCTATTCGGACCGGTTAAGGCGGAGCCGGCTGTCGCCAACATCGCAACAAACATTTTCAAAGCGATCGCGTTTTTTAATTTGTGAATGCCGGTTTCAACAGTATAGTGCCTGGCTTCTTAGAGAACCACCGTATGGCCGTCACCCAGAACGATATCGCCCGGTTGGCCGGCGTCTCGCAACGAACCGTTTCACGCTGTTTTATCGAGCCGGACATCGTCACCCAGTCTGTTCGCGAGCGCGTCCTTCGGCTCGCGGAAGAGGCCGGCTACCGCCCGAATCTGGCCGCCCGCAGCATCCGCCGCGGCCGGTTCGACAGCGTCGTTCTCATAGACGATTCCGCCTGTCGGCGCTCCTGGGCGCACCCGCTCCTTCTGGCCAGCGTGAACGAACGGCTGACGCAAGAGCGGTATCATCTGTCGCTGGCGCACCTGCCGGCCGGCGCGTGCTCGTCCGGGGTCGGGTTGCCCACGGTCTTCGGGCATCTGATGGCGGACGGATTGCTGGTGAATTTTCATCCCGAGTTTCCGGAACGTATCGAACGCGACATCGGCGGTCTGCCGTTGCCAACGATCTGGATCAACACGGCGCGGGCGGCCGACTGCGTGTATCCGAACGACCGGAGCGCGGGACGCCAGGCGGCGGAGAAACTGATCGGCCTGGGCCACCAACGCATTGCCTACCTCGACTCGCCCCACAGGCCCCAGGGCGCGAAGGGACGCTACCGGAACTGCCGCGAGCGCCACTCGGGCTACCGGGAGGCCCTGCTCGCCGCCAACCTCGCGCCGCGGGTACTGGCTCCCGCGGCCGGGATGGTGACCTCCGAATTGGTCGCCTTCTGCCGCCGCGTCATGACCGAGCCGGATCGGCCCACCGCCGTGGTCGCCTGCCGGCTTGAGGATGCCCAGACCCTTGCGTACGCGGCCTGCGCCGGCGCCGGCCTCCGGCTTCCCGGCGATCTCTCGATCGTCACCTTCGCGGACGAACCCGTGAAGAACGCTCCTTTCCTCGCCGCGCACGCGACGCCGTGGAAGGAGATGGGCGATCTGGCCGTCCGGATGCTACTGGAGAAGATAGGCAACCCGGACACTTCCATTCCCCCCCTGCTTCTCCCCATTCCCTTGCACCCCGGAGAAACCCTCGCCGCGCCGGCCCGGCGGTGAAGTCCGGGTGAAATCCCTTGCGCCGCACGGGCGGCAGCCGGTATCAATTGCCCCATGGCGCGATCACGATTCCTGAGCCAGGCTCCAATGGCACGACCCTTCGGCGTCGCGGCCGGCGCGGTTCTGTTGCTCTGGGCGCAAGGCTGCGCGCCTCCGCCTCCTCCGCCTCCCCCCGTTCCTCCGAAGCCTGTATCCACGGTTCAGACGCCGTCCGGCCCGGTCACCGTCCGGCCTGTCGTTGTCGTGCAGCCTTCCTCGTCGGCCCCCAACCGGGCGGAGCGCCTCTACGCCGGCAAGGTGACCGCGCGGCTGGCGCAGTGGCTGGCGGAGGCGGGGATTCCGTATACCCTGGCCGACGACGACGCGGTGGCCGCAGGTGCGCTGGAGAAAAGCGCGGTCGCCATCCTCGGCTACAACCCTGAACTCGGCCTTCGCGAACGGTTCGCCTTGCGGCGGTTCTTCGAGCGCGGCGGCAAGGCCCTCGTGTTCTACTCGTCCGATCCGCGCCTGGCGGACCTGATGGGCCTGCGCTTGGAATCTTACGCCTCCTTTGCCGGAAAGTTGGGCGCCTTTCGCTTCGGCCCGGCGGCGCCCGCGGGCGTTCCGGCGCGCGTGGAACAGGAATCCCGAAGCCTCCGTCCGGTGTTTCCGGCGGCGGCTTCGGCCAGGGTCATCGCCGTGTGGGAGGATCCCCTGGGTCGCCCGACCGGTGAACCGGCCTGGGTTCAATCGGATCGCGGATTCTGGATGTCCCATATTCTGCTGGAAGGCGACGCGGCCGCGAAACGGCAAATGCTGGTCGCCCTCCTGGGCGCTTGCGACCGGGGATTCTGGGAGGCGGCGGCGGCGCATGCGGTGGCGACCGCGGGCACGCTCGGGCTTTACCGGGACGCGGGCCGGACGATCGCCGCGCTGGACCGTCTTCCCGTTCCGCCGGCTCGGGAAGGCGGCCTCCAGGCGTCGCTCGCCCAGGCCGCTTCCCTGCGCGATAACATGCTCCGGGAGCGCCGGGCGGGCGACTCCATCGAGGCCTGCCGCACCGCCGCCCTTCTCGACGCGGCACTGACCGAAGTCTACGCGCGGCTCCAGACCTCCCGCTCCCCCGAGTTCCGCGGCGTCTGGAATCATTCGGGCACCGGACTCTGCGCCGGAGACTGGGCCGAAACGTGCCGGATCCTGAAAGAGGCCGGCATGACCGCCGTCTTCCCCAACGTCTTCCGCGCCGGGATGACCACCTACGCCAGCCGGCTCGCGCCGGCATCGGACACCGTCCAACTCTACGGCGACCAGCTTAGCCAATGCACCCAGGCGGCGCGTGCGCACGGACTCGAGACCCACGCCTGGATCCTGTGCTGGAATCTCGAAGACGCGCCCCCCGCTCTGGTGGCCGGATTCCGGCGGAAGGGACGCTTGCAGGCGTCGGCCAAGGGCGAATCGCTCGACTGGTTATGTCCGTCGGACCCCGCCAATCGCGCGTGGATGGCCGAGATCGCCCTGGAGATTGCGGAGCGCTATTCGGTGGACGGAATCCATCTCGATTTTGTGCGGTACAAGTCGAAGGACTACTGCTATTGCGCGGGTTGCCGCGCCCGCTTTGAACGCCACATCGGCGCCCGCGTCCGGCGATGGCCGGCCGATGCCCTTACCGGACCCCTGGCGGAGTCCTACCGCGACTGGCGGCGGCGGCAGATCACGGATTTTGTGGCGGACGTCCGCTCCAAACTCCGCCAGGTCAATCCGCGCCTCAAGCTTTCGGCCGCCGTCTATCCGAGCTTCGCGACCTGCCGCGACTCGATCGCCCAGGATTGGGCCGAATGGCTCAGACTTGGATGGCTCGATTTCGCGTGCCCGATGAACTACACGGAAAGCTCCTCCAAGGCCGCGGAGTGGTATCGTCTCCAAGCCGCGCTGCCCGGCGCGGCGGGAAGGGTTTATTCCGGTCTCGGGGTCACGGCGGCGGAAAGCCGGCTCGATGCCGTGCAAACCATCGCCCAGATCGGGGCGCTTCGCGGCGCAGGCGCGCCGGGCTTCATGCTTTTCGACCTGAACCGCACGCTGGAAAAAGACGTTCTAAAATACTTGAAGATGGGTCTCACCGGGCCTGCGGGGCGGTGACGCCGTTCGTCGAATCCACGCTGTCCAGCGCCTTCTGGATCTTATCGTAGCAGGTGGGGCACAGCCCGTGGGAGATCAGCGCCACCGAATGGTCGCTGATGAATTCGTCGAGGTGCTCCCACAGATCGTTGGTGATCCGAATCTTCCTGCATTCCGCGCACACCGTCAGAAGGCCGCTGATAATGCGTTTCTGTTGAACGTAGGTGTTGCCGACGGACACGATGGCAACGACGATGATGCCGATGGTGGCCGCGCAGCCGCGGAACAGGTTGAAGGGTTGCGGCGCGGTGTCGAACCAGAGGGACGAAAGATCCAGGACTTGATCCGCCCAAAAAAGAAGAACGAGCATAACGAAGCCCGCGATCTGCCAAAACGCGACGCGAGCCAGCGCGTCCTTCTTCACCCGCCAAAAACGACGATGCGGCATCCGACCCCTCCTTCTTCAGCAGCCCCCCATCAACCGCTTCACTTGAGACAGGCTACTCTCCGAGGCAGGTCCCTGTCAACGACGAGCGACACGACGGGCGACACGGAACGGTTTTGCTCATTTTGTTTTTTTGCTGTTTGACACCGCGGAGAGCGCCACCTATTTTATGCGCCTACTCTACACGGAAAGAGGGCGAGAGAAGGGATATCGTTTATGGCCGATTACGCAGCAGCGGATTTACGCAAGGGACTTCGAGTCGAGATCGAGGGAGTTCCCTATGTCATCACGGAGTTTAACTTCGTCAAGCCCGGCAAAGGCGCCTCGATCTACACCTGCCGCGTCAAGAGCCTGCTGGATGGAAACACGTTCGTACGCCAGTTCCGCTCGAACGATGTCATCAAGAAGCCGGACCTCGAAGACCGCACCTTGCATTACTCCTATGCCGAAGGAGACGATTTCATCTTCCTCGACGAGCATTTCGAACAGGCGACGATTCCGGGCTCTGTGCTGGGCGACAACAAATTCTTTCTCTTCGAGGAGTGCGAAGTCCACGTGCTTTATCACAACGGCCAGCCCGTGGATGTGACCCTGCCGACCTTCGTCGAAAAGGAAATTCTCGATACCGAGCCGGGCGCGCGCGGAAACACCGCGACCAACGTGCTCAAGGCCGCCAAGATCAACGGCGGGTACGAAATCCAGGTTCCTCTGTTCATCAATCAGGGCGACATCGTCAAGATAGATACCCGCACGGGCGAGTACTCCGACCGCGTCTCCAAGAAATAACCGGCTCAGGGGAGAACCCCCGGGCCGATTTCGATCCTTTGAACTCGCGCTCTCCCTATCTCGAATGCGCGCGGCTTCGGTCACTCCGGTCCGCGCTCGAACTCCGAAGTCGCGTGTTCGAGGCCATCCGCCGTTTCTTTCTGGAAGCCGGATTCCTGGAGGTCGAAACGCCCGTCCGGCTTGAGGTGCCGGCGATGGAATTGCACATTGACGCCGAGCCCTCCGGCGCAGGCTACCTGCGCACTTCGCCTGAACTGCACATGAAGCGCCTTCTGGCCGCCGGTTACGAACGGATCTTCCAGATCGGCCCCTGTTTCAGGAAAGGCGAACGAGGCGCGCTCCACCACCCCGAATACACCCTGCTGGAATGGTACCGGGCCAACGCCGGCTACCTGGACCTCGTCAACGACACCGAGGCCCTGCTCGGCCGGGTTGTCCGGGCCGCGGGTCCCGCCCTGCGCCGCGACTTGGACTTTACGCCGCCGTGGCCGCGCATTGCCGTCCGCGAAGCCTTCCTGCAATGGGCCGGCTGGGATCCGGTCGCCCACTATGACGAGGACCGGTTCAATACCGACCTGGCCGGCAGGATCGAACCGCGTCTCCCCAGAGACCGGCCCGCGATTCTCATGGATTACCCCGCGGCCGCCGCCGCGCTGGCCCGCCGCCAACCCGGCAACGAAGCGGTCGCGGAACGATGGGAGCTTTACCTCGGGGGTCTCGAGGTCGCCAACGCTTTCGGAGAACTAACCGACGCCTCGGAGCAACGCCGGCGCTTCAAGGACTGGGCGGCCGCGCGCCAGGCCGCCGGCCGGCCGGTGTATCCGCTCGATGAAGCCTTTCTGGGCGCGCTCGAAACGGGCCTGCCGCCCTCGGGTGGAATCGCCCTGGGGATTGATCGCCTTGTGATGGCCCTGGTCGGAGCGGCCTCGCTGGACGACGTCATGGCATTCCGGGAAGACCTGCGGTAAAGGCACCCGTCGGCCCGCCCGCTTTCGTCAGGCCGGCCGTCGGACGATCTTCCAGAGCCGCGATTTCAGTTCTTCGAGTCCTTCGCCGGACACGGCGGAGACGGGGATGGCTTTGAGGCGGGTGGCGCGTTTGAACTCCGCGAGATGTTCGGCCGCCTCCGGCATGTCCATCTTGTTCGCCACCACGACGGCCGGCCGGTCCAGCAGCGACGCGTTGTACTGCTTCAATTCCTCCCGCAACGTCGTGTAGTCGTCCAGCGGATCGCGGCCTTCGGAGCCGGACATGTCAATCACATAGGCGAGGCATCGCGACCGCTCGATGTGCCGGAGGAACCGGACGCCGAGCCCCACCCCTTCATGGGCGTTCTTGACGAGACCGGGGATATCGGCCACCGTGAAACGGTTGTATTCGTCATAGATCACGGTGCCGATGATCGGATTGAGCGTCGTAAAGGCATAGGCGGCGATCTTCGGGTGCGCATGGCTGATCTTGCTGACGATCGAGGACTTGCCCGCGTTGGGAAAACCGACCAGCCCGATGTCCGCCATGAGTTTGAGTTCAAGCCGTAAGGACCGTTCCTCGCCCGGCTGGCCGTCGGTGTGTTCGAACGGCGTCTGGTGGGTGGAGGTCTGCCAATGGGGGTTGCCAAGACCGCCCTTGCCCCCGCGCGCCACGAGAAACTCCTCGCCTGGCGCCACGAGGTCGCACAACCGCTGCTCCGTCCTCGTGTCCCAGACCTCGGTGCCGCAGGGGACTTTGATCACCAGATCGCGACCGTTGCGGCCGTGCATCTGCTTCCCCTTGCCGTGGCCGCCGTTGGGCGCGCGCTGCTCGGGGCTGAAGAAGAGGGCAATCAGGCTGTCGGTGTTGATATCCGTCTGAAGGAGAACATGTCCGCCGCGTCCGCCATCGCCTCCGTCGGGTCCGCCCTTGGGAATGAACTTCTCGCGCCGGAAACTGAGACAGCCGTTTCCGCCGGCGCCGGCACTGACGCGGACCGCGACCGAATCTACGAACTTGCGGACTTTCACTAGGCGGTGGCCTGAGCCACGACAGTCGCGCGCCGACCCCGGGCGCATCTCTCGAACTTCACGAGACCGTCAGCGATCGCAAACAAGGTATGATCGCGGCCTTCCGAAACATTGCGTCCGGCCGCGATATTCGTGCCGCGCTGACGGACGATGATGCTGCCGGCGGTCACGCTCTGGCCGTCGAATCGTTTCACTCCGAGACGCTGGCCCTGGCTGTCCCTCCCGTTGCCGCCACCCGATTTTCTGTGTGCCATGGTCTGTTTCCTCGTTAAGCGATCTGGGTGATGCGCAACTCCGTGAGCGGCTGGCGGTGGCCGACTTTCCGTTCATAGCCCTTGCGCCGCTTCTTCTTGAACGCGACGACCTTGGGGCCCTGGGTCTGCTTCACGATCTCCGCCGTGACTTTGGCGCCCTGAACGAGGGGCGTCCCGATCTTGAGGTCTTTGCCGTCGGAAACGGCCATGACCGAACCCAGCTCCACGGCGGCGCCCGCCTCGCCGTTCAACAGTTCGACTTTCAGGGTATCGCCCGCCTTCACGCGGTATTGTTTGCCGCCCGTTTCGATGACTGCATACGCTTCCATAGTTGTCCTGTCCTTGCCGATAGGGGATACCGTCGAACTCTTCCCCACAAAAGGGGTCGAATGCTATGAATCCGGCGCTTTTCTGTCAACGCTTCTTTTTCTTCTATTGCCGGGGGGGACAGCTTTGATATAGTCCGCCGCTTTTCGTGACACAGGCGCCCATCGTCTATCGGTCAGGACACTAGGTTTTCATCCTAGTAAGCCGGGTTCGACTCCCGGTGGGCGCGCCAGCTCTCATCACATCCCTATAACCATTGATGATTCTTCGTGTTGCGGCCCTCTCAATTTCGGCCAGTGATAACATCCAGTGATAACGGATGGCCCGTTGTTGACTATGTTCTCCGGACGCTGGATGCAACCTGAGTGACTACCCCCGCCGCAGCATTTCCCTGGCGTGTTTGAGCGTGACGCTGGTCAGGTCGCGGCCGCCGAGCATCCGGGCGATTTCTTCCACGCGTTCCTCCTCCCGCAGCCGGACGATCCGGGTGCGCGTGCGGCCGTCGGACACTTCCTTCGTGACCGCAAAGTGCGTTTCCCCGAAAACCGCCACCTGGGGCAGGTGGGTGATGCAGAGCACTTGATGATGGCGTCCCACGGCATCGAGTTTGCTGCCGATGGCGTTGCCCATCTGGCCGCCGACGTTGGCGTCTATTTCGTCGAACACCAGCACGGGGATGCTGTCGTGGTTGGCGAGAACGGTCTTGACGGCAAGCATGACGCGCGAGATTTCGCCGCTGGAGGCGATGGCACGGAGCGGCCGCGCCGGTTCGCCCGGGTTGGGAGCGAAGGAGAATTCGATGGCGTCCATTCCCGACGGTCCCGGCTCGACGGCCGCGAGGTCAACCCGGAACGCGCTGCTTTGAAACCCGAGATCCTGTAGCTCGCGGGTAATCGTCTGCGCCAGTTTCGCGGCGACCGTGCGCCGGGACTTCCCGAGTTTACCGGCCGCTTGTTCCAGCCGGGTCTGCAGCTCGGAAAGTTGGCGGTCCAGTTCCGCCAGCCGTTCGCCGCGGCATTCCAGGTCGCGGAGTCGCGCCTTGGCGGTGTCGAGGCGATCCAGGATTTCGCGGACCGTGGCGCCGTACTTGCGCTTCAGGCGGTGATAGAGGGCCATGCGTTCTTCCAGCCATTGCAGCCGCTGGGGATCGGCCTCGATGTGGTGGACGTATTGCTCGACCGTGCCGGCGAGTTCCTGAACCTGGACGGCGATGGAACGCGCTTCGTCCCGCCAGGCGCCTGCCGGCTCGACCAGGGCGGCCAAGTCGGAAAGGGCCTTTTGAGCGGCCGCCAGGCCATTGAAGGCCGAGCCGTCGCCATCCAGCAAGGCATTTCGGAGTCCGCCGGCCAGTTCGACGATCCGCTGGGCGTTGGCCACTTCCACCTGCTCCCGGACGATGGTTTCGTCTTCCCCCTCGACGAGCGCCGCCTCCTCCAGTTCCTTCACCTGGAAGGAGAACAATTCGATTTGCTGGGCGACGTTCTGGTCGCTCGCGCCCGCCAGTTCCCGGCGCTGGGCTTCCAGGGCGCGGCGTTCTTCGTGGAGGGTCTCGTAGACGCCGCGGGCATCCCACAGGTGGCCGAAGGCGTCCAGGATATCGAGTTGGAATTCGGGGTTGAGCAAGGACTGGTGGTCGTAGGGTCCGTGCATGTCCACCAGCAGTTCGCCGATCCGCTTCAGCACCTGAAGCGTGGCGGGGCTGTCGTTCACGAGGTTCTTGCCGCCGCCCGTGGTCGTGAGACTGCGGCGGAGAAGAAGCTGGCCCTGCTCGCAGGGCGGCAGGCCGCATTCGTCCAGAATGGCGTCCACCCCGCTGGAATCCGGGAGTTGGAACAGGGCCTCGGCGCCGCATTGGTCCGCGCCGGCGCGAATCAGGGTGCGGTCGGCGCGTTCCCCGAGCAATAGGCCCAGCGCGCCGACGATCACGGATTTGCCGGCGCCGGTTTCACCGGTGATGACGTTCAGGCCGGGCTGGAACTCGACCGCGATATCTTCGACCAGAGCGAGGTTTCGAACGCGGAGACTTTGCAGCATGGCGGAACCATACACAGAGCGGGCGGGGCAGTTCCAGCACTATGTTGCCCCGCGGTCCGGCCACACCGCCGCAGACCCTGGCGTAAGGATCCCCGATCCGCTGATACGGTCAGGGTCAATCGTCCAGCAGGCCCGGCAACAGGCCCAGAGGGAGGGCCGCAGGCCGCTTGCAGGTGCTGGCGAGATTCACGGCCTTGCCTTCCGCCGAGGATTCGGCGGCCGCCTCCATGGCGTCAAGAACATGAAAGGCCAGTTCGCCGCTCGCGCGGTGCGGGCGGCCCGACCGGATGGCGTTGGCCATGTCGGCGACGCCGATGCTGCGGCTGTTCTCCGTATAGCCATGGGTCATCGGAACCTCGAGCCAGTCCGCGCCCTTGCCGCCGATCAGGACCGGCCCGCCGAAGGTATTCGGATCCGGAACGCTCAGCGTGCCTTCGGTGCCGTAGATCTCGATCCGCGGCAACTGCGCGCCCCTGCAGTCGAACGACATGATCATGGAGCCGATCGCACCCTGGGCGAAATCCAACACGGTGGCATAGTGCGTCAGCGCCTTGACCTTCATGATCTTGCCGTATTGGGGCTGGCTGGTGATCCTGCGCTCGGAATGGGTTGTGCGGGCTGAGCCGCTCACGCGCTTGATGGGGCCCAGAAGATTGACCAAGGCCGTCAGATAGTAAGGGCCCATGTCCAACATCGGCCCGCCGCCGACGTCGTAATAGAATTCCGGCTGCGGGTGCCAACTCTCGTGCCCGGCGCAGACCATAAAGGCCGAAGCGGCGACCGGTGTGCCGATCCATCCGTCGTCAATCAACTTCCGGCAGGTCTGGAGGCCGCCGCCGAAGAAGGTATCCGGGGCGGAACCCACGCGGAGCTTCTTCGCCTTGGCCGCCGCCAGGATCTTCTGTCCATCCTTGCGGTTGACGGCCAGGGGTTTCTCGCCGTACACGTGCTTGCCGGCATCGAGCGCCGCGAGCGCCACTTCAGCGTGAGCCTTGGGAACGGTCAGGTTGACCACGATGTCAATCTCCGGATCCGCCAGCAATTCCTTCACCGTGCAAGCCTTGGGAATGTCGAATTCCTGCGCCTTGGCCTTGGCCCGGGCCGGATCCAAGTCCGCGCAGGCCGCCAGTTCGAGATTCTTGAAGGTCAATCCGGCCTTGAAATAAGCCCCGCTGATGTTGCCGCACCCAATAACGCCGATTTTTGTTCGTTTCATGTCGAATGTCCTTGGGGCGTCAACATACTTTTGGAGCGGCGCCTTGGCAACGCTCTTTTTAGGCTCCGCCTCCGTCAGGACCCTGCCGGCCAGCGCTAGCCCGCATGTCTCGCACTAGAAGGAAATCGTCTGAACGCTCCCGCCGAATCCCGAACTCGTGCGTATCTGGGCGGACGAACTTCGGGCCGCTGACGGAGGTTGGGCGAGCAGACGCGTCTTGACGTTCTCGGGGAGGGCGGACTGTTGGATCCAGACGCGCGCCGCCGCGGGATCGGCTTGCAGCCAGGAGCGCGCGGCGCTCTCCTGGAGGCCGGCTTTCGTTCCGGGATCTTGGACCAGGTCGGCCAAGCCGATGGCCATTGCCGGATCCGACCACAGGAGTCCGCTGGCGAGCCCGTTCACCGCCGAGTCCTTGGCCCTGCCGGAGGGGAGGGTTTGCACCCAGTCCTGCCCGGCCGCGGGGTCGCTATTGGCCCAGGCCGACATGACGCTGCGCAACGCGTCGGCGCGCAGGTCCTCGCTGGGGAATGTCGCCGCCCACTTGGCCGCGGCCGCCGGATCCGTCCGGGCCCACTGGGACACGACGGAGTTGGCCGCCTGATTCTGAAGCGTGCCCGGTTGCAGGCGCGAAACGTAGTCCGCCGCCTGGGCCGGTTCGTATTGAGCCCAGGAGCCCAGGGCGTTGGGCAACAGTTTGGCGCACGTCTCCGCCGGGAGGCGTGTCACCCAGGTGATGGCGGCCACGGGATCGCTCGACGACCACTGGCCGATGACCGTCGCCAACGTGCCGCGGTCGTCTCCCTCCTGCTTGGAGAAGAAATCGGCGGCGCCCTGCGGGTCGGATTGGACCCAGCGGTAACTGATGTTCTGCAGCGCGTTCTGGCGGTCCGGGCCGTCGCCGAGGGTGTTGATCCAGTCCAACGCGCCTTGAAGATCGTTGTTGCCCCACGCGGAGGCGAGCGTCGCGACGCAGTTGCGCCGGGTGTTGCCCGCGGGTAGCGAGGCCGCCAGGGAGGCGAGGCCCTTCAGATCCGTCGCCCCCCATGCCGAGTAGCAGATCTGCTGCACCGCGTTTTGCTGGGCCGTCCCCGGGGGGAGCTTCTTGATCCAGTCCACGGCCTTGTCCGGCTCCGATTGGAACCAGGAGGAGGCGATGGAGGCGATGCAACCGTTGCGGGTCTCGCCGGAGGGAAGGGAATCCAGGAGGGCCACGGCGCCGGCCGGATCGGTCTGGCTCATGGCCGAAATGGCGGATTGCATGGCCGACCAGCGCTCCCGGCCGGACGGCAGGAGCTGCGCCCACTCGAGGGCGGCCTGCGGATTCACGCCCGCCCAGGCGTTGACCACGGACGAGAGCGCGTTGACGCGCTGATTCCCCGGCGGGAGCGCCAGGGCGAACGAGGCCGCCTCCTTCGGGTCGGAGGACGCCCATTGATACGACAGGCCCGCGAACGCCTGCTGTCTCGCGGAGCCCTCCGGCAATTGCCTGACCCAGGCGATGGCCGCGGCCAGATCGGCGCCGGCCCATTGGCTGACGAACGACTGCAGGGCATTCAGTTGCTGCTGGCCCGGCGGAAGGTCCAGAACCATCGCCGCGGCCTTCCGCGGATCGCTCTGGGCGAGCCCATTGACCAATCCACGCAGGGCCTGATTTCGGGTGGCGCCTTCGGGAAGCGTTTTGACCCAGGCTTCCGCCGCCGCCGCATCGTTGGCGGCCCACGTGGACAGCACCGTTTGAAGGATGCCGTTGCGCTGGGTGGCGCCGGGAAGCGCGGCGGCCTTGGCGGCCGCCTCAGCCGGATCTTTCGCCGCCCAACTGTTGAAGATCGTCCACGCGCACTGGGAGAGGAGTTGTGGCGCGAGAGTCTCCACGAGGCGCATCGCCTCCGCCGGCGCCGAAGTCGCCAGGGCGGGTAGGGCCGATCGCAAGAGTTGCAACCGGAACGCGGACGCCGGCACGTTTTCCAGCCAGGCGCCGGCCGCGGGAGCGTTGGTGGCCGCCCAGACCTCGAGCACCGTCGAAAGGGCGGAGATCCGGTCCTGCGTGGAGGGAAGCGCATTGGCGTAGGCGAGGGCGTCGGGCGCGTCGTCGCCGGCGAGTTGGCGCAGAACGGCCCGGAGGTAAGCCAGGCGAAGGGAGCGCGGGGCGATCCGGTCCGCCAGCCCGAGGGCGGCGCGCAGATCGGCGCGCGCGAGGGTCTTGGCCAGCGCCTCCAGCGCCGTACGCCGGTCATTGAGGGTCTTCTTGCGCAGAGCCGCCTCGAGGGCGGCGGGAAGATCCGCCAGGCAGATCGCGTTGGTTGTGGAGCCGGCCTCCGGGGCGGCCGCGGCCGCGGAACGGCGCGGGACGGAGCGGCCTGCGCGCGCCGGCCGCGGCGCCTGGGAGAGCCCATCCGAAGGCTGGCTTCGCTGGGCGGCCGCACCCGCGGCGGGCACCGGACCGTCGGCCGTTGCCGGGCGTTGGGAGGGGAGGGCATAGCGTCCGAGCACGAGGCCGGCAACGGCCCCGGCCAGGAGGAGCGCCCAAGCGGGGATGCGCAAGGCGTTGTTCATGCCGATTTCATATCCTCTGGTGAGAGCATAGCCTACCCCGGCGAAGACGCGAGAAGAAACCGCTCCAGAAGAACCGCCGGAGTTGGTGTTTGATTTTGCGGCGGGCGAGACGGATAATGCCCGCCCATTGCCGAGGAGACAGCACTATGACCTTGAAGAAAAGGACCGGCGCGTCGAGGAAGGCGAACGAGGAAGGGGCGAACACGGAATTGCTGCGGGACTATCGCACCTCCGAGACGGTGGAAGGACTTAAACGCACGTTCGAGAACCATCTGCGCTATACCCTCGCCCGCGACCAGTATTCCGCGACCGACCACGACCGCTACTATGCGCTCGCCATGGCCGTCCGCGACCGCATGGTGGGCCGCTGGATTCAAACCAACCAGACGTACGTGGCCCGCAATGTGAAGCGCGTGTACTACCTCTCGCTCGAATATCTCATCGGCCGCGCCATGGGCAACAACGTCATCAACATGCGCATGGATCGGATCGTGTCGGAGGCCATGGCGGATCTCGGGCTGGATTGGAACTACCTGCGCGACCTGGAGAAGGACGCGGGACTCGGGAACGGCGGGTTGGGCCGCCTGGCCGCCTGCTTCCTGGATTCCCTGGCCACGCTGGAGTTGCCGGGGTACGGGTACGGCATTCGCTACGACTACGGCATTTTTCGCCAGGTGATCCGCGACGGCCAGCAGATGGAGGAACCGGATAACTGGCTGCGCGATGGAAACCCGTGGGAAATCGAACGGCCCGAGTACGAGTTCCCCGTGCATTTCGGGGGCGAAGTGAAAGAAGAGCGCGACGAGCACGGCCGGTTCGTCCCCCGCTGGAAGAGCGAGGAGACGGTGATGGGCGTGCCGTTCGATTTCCCGGTCGTCGGCTACGGCAACAACACCGTCAATAACTTGCGGCTTTGGACCGCCAAGGCCACGGAAGAGTTCGATCTCACGTTCTTCAATAACGGCGACTACATCCGCGCCTACGAACAGAAGATCATGCGCGAGAACGTGACCAAGATCCTGTATCCCAACGACCGGATCGAACAAGGCCGCGAACTGCGCTTCAAGCAGCAGTACTTCTTCGTCTCCTGCTCCCTCCAGGACATCCTGCGGCGGTTCCGCGTGTCCAACAAGGACTGGCGCGTGCTTCCGGACAAGGTGGCGATCCAACTCAACGACACTCATCCCGCCATCGCCATCGCGGAGTTGATGCGGCTCTTGATGGACGTGGAGGGCGTCGAGTGGGATCTGGCCTGGGACCTGACCAGCCGGGTTTTCGGCTACACCAACCACACCATCATGCCCGAAGCGCTCGAACAGTGGCCGGTCCGGATGTTCGAGGAGCTCCTGCCCCGGCATTTACACATCATCTACGAGATCAACCGCCGCTTCCTGCGGCAGGTGATGAACAAGTTCCCGAACGACCACGAGCGGTTGCGCCGGATGTCGGTGATCGCGGAGGGGCCGGAAAAGCAGGTGCGGATGGCGCATCTGGCCGTGATCGGCAGCCATAGCGTCAACGGCGTGGCCCGGTTGCACTCGGAATTGCTCAAGGAGACGCTCTTTCGGGATTTCTTCGACATGTGGCCGGCGAGGTTCAATAACAAGACCAACGGCATCACGCAGCGGCGGTGGTTGCTGAAGAGCAATCCGGCCCTGGCCTCCCTGATCTCCAAGAGCATCGGGGACGATTGGATCAAGGATTTGTACCACCTGAAGAAGCTGGAGCGCTACCTCGACGACGCGGACTTCAAGGACCGGTTGCGCCGCATCAAACACGACAACAAGGTGCGGCTGGCCGAGTACATCCGCGTCACGACCGGCATCGAGGTGGATCCGGCCTCGATTTTCGACGTCCAGGTCAAACGCATTCACGAGTACAAGCGCCAGGTGCTCAACGCCCTGCACATTCTTCACCGGTACTGCCGGATCAAACAGAATCCGGACATGGAGATGATGCCGCGCACCTTCATCTTCGCGGGCAAGGCCGCGCCCGGGTATGCCATGGCCAAGCTCATCATCAAGTTCATCAACGACCTGGGGGCGGTGGTCAACAGCGATGCCGACGTGCGGGGCCGGATGAAGGTGGTCTTCCTTCCCGACTACCGCGTGTCGCTTGCCGAACGCATCATCCCCGCGAGCGACCTGAGCGAACAAATCAGCACGGCGGGGACGGAAGCCAGCGGCACGGGGAACATGAAGTTCGCCCTCAACGGGGCGCTGACCATTGGAACGCTCGACGGCGCGAACATCGAAATTCGCGAGGACGTGGGCGCCGATAACTTCTTCGCCTTCGGGAAGACCGTGGAGGAGATCAAGGAGTTGCGCAAGCCCGGCGCCTACAGTTCGTGGGACCTCTACAACAAGTCCCCGGAACTCAAGGATATCCTCGACTGCCTGGCCGGCGATTTCCTCAACCTGGAGCAGCCGGGGCTGTTCCGTCCGATCCGCGAAGCGCTTCTCGATCATGGCGACCATTACCGCCATCTCGCGGACTTCGAGTCGTACGCGAACGTGCAACTGGACGTGGACCAGGCGTACCGGAACCAGGACCATTGGGCGCGGATGTGCATCAAGAACATCGCGAACATGGGCAAATTCAGCTCCGATCGGACGATCCTCGAATACTCGCGGGAGATTTGGGATCTCAAACGGTGCCCGATCGAGTTGCCCGGCGCCCACACCCATTGACCGGCGGTTGGCGCGAGGCCGCGCGAATGAACGTCCACAGGGAATTGCGCTTGGGGGTCGTGGCGGCCTTGGCCGCCGTCGCGCCGCTTTCATGGGCCCTGGGCCCGCACGAAGTGCTCGTGCTGGCCAACCGCGAGTCGCCGGTTTCCCTCGAAATCGCCCGCCAGTACGCCCGCCTTCGCCAGGTTCCCGACGCCAACGTGGTGCCGCTCGATTTGCCTTGGAAGGAAGGCTCGGTTCCGGTCGAGATCGCGCCGGCGGATTTCACGAAGGAGATCTGGGAACCGGCCAACAAGGCCCTGGAGGACCGCGGGATCAAGGATCATGTCCTCGCCTGGCTCTACGCGCCGGGCTTTCCCGTGCGCATCTCCGGGACTCCCCCGCTGTCCATCACCGGCCTGACGTTTCTTCGCAACCGGCGGCCGGATTCCGAGGTCATCGCGAAGGGAACCTACGCCTCCCCGTTGTTCGCCGGGCCCGATAATCCGGGCGCCGCGGGCTTTCCCGCTCAATCGCTGGACGTGCAAAAGGCCTGGCTCGGCAAAGACATGCCGCTGCCCGCCATGATGCTG
>Ga0182021_10002266_pt1 | contig 22385 bp, 22 predicted proteins | sample 612E3MmetaG_FD_120493 | JGI IMG/M metagenome (GOLD analysis project Ga0182021, IMG submission 120493) | Permafrost microbial communities from Stordalen Mire, Sweden - 612E3M metaG (Illumina Assembly) | ecosystem: Environmental > Terrestrial > Soil > Wetlands > Permafrost | place: Sweden... | reverse complement strand
TTCTGATAAAAGTTAATAATCATTGCAAACAATATGAAAGTGGTGATATGGATGAATGGACCATGGGTTGAAAAATACAGACCACAAACCTTAGATGAGGTTGTGGGTCAAGATCATACAATTTTAAGACTTAAAAGATACGTTAAAGAGGGAAACATGCCCAATCTCATGTTCACAGGTCCCGCTGGTGTGGGAAAAACAACTACAGCAATTGCACTTGCAAAGGAAATGCTTGGTGAATACTGGAGACAAAACTTTCTAGAACTCAACGCGTCTGATGCTAGAGGTATTGATACTGTAAGAAATGATATAAAAAGTTTTTGTCGTTTAAAGGCAGTTGGATCTCCATTTAGAATAATTTTCCTCGACGAAGTCGACAACATGACCAAAGATGCCCAGCACGCACTTAGGAGAGAGATGGAAATGTACACCAAAACATCTTCATTCATACTTTCATGTAACTACTCATCTAAAATAATAGACCCTATACAATCCAGATGTGCAATCTTCAGGTTTGCTCCTGTGAAGGGCCATCAAATAGTAGGCAGACTCGAATATATTGCAGAAGCTGAAAACCTAAACATATCTACCGGTGCAATTGAAAGTATAGTGTACTTTGCCGAGGGTGATATGAGAAGAGCTGTAAATATACTCCAAGCTTCTGCATCTGCGGGTGAAGAGATCACAGAAGAAAGCATCCATGATGTTGTTTCAAAGGCAAAACCTAAAGACGTTAAGAAGATAGTAAATAAAGCACTAGATGGAGATTTTCTCAGTGCCAGAGAACTTTTAAGGGAAGTTATGGTAGTGCAAGGTACAAGTGGCGAAGATATGGTGACCCAAATATACCAGGAAGTGTCAAGAATGGTTTTGGAAGAAGCTATAAGAGAGGATATTTATATAAAATTAATTGAAAGTATTGGAGAGACAGACTATAGGATAAGAGAAGGATCTAATCCACGAATCCAACTTGAAGCCCTTTTAACGAAATTTTTAATAAATGCAAAGGCAGATTAAATGTTGTGGACAGAAAAATACAGTCCAAAAAGCTTTGAAGAAGTTTTTGGAAACATCAAAATTAAAGATGCCTTGGTGGAATGGATTGAAGAATGGTTAAACGGAAACAAACAGAAATGCATGCTTCTCATTGGTCCTCCAGGAACAGGTAAAACTACCCTAGCCCACTTGGCTGCAACAGAGTTTTCAGAGTACATTGAACTCAATGCAAGCGATAAAAGATCTTACGACATCATAACCAATACTATTGGAGAAGCATCTGCATCAAAATCTCTATTTGGTGACGGACTTAAACTTATAATACTGGACGAAGTAGATGGAATCCATGGAACAGAGGACAAGGGTGGAACCAGAGCCATAAGCAAAATTATTAAGGAAGGACACCATCCCCTTATTATGATGGCGAACGATCCGTACAGCAAAAGGTTAAAAAGCTTAAAACCGAAATGCAACACCCTGGTACTTCGCAAAGTTCATACAAATTCAATAGTATCTCTTCTTAAAAAAATATGTGTTAAAGAGGGAGTTGAATTTGAAGAACATGTTATACGAAATCTTGCCAAAAGATCCAAAGGTGATCTAAGGTCTGCAATAAACGATCTTGAGGTAATAGCACGTGGAAATAAAAAAATAACCTCTGAAGATCTCGAATTACTGACATATAAAGATGATATTGTAAACATCTTCGACTCTGTTAGAACAGTTCTAAAAAGCAAAAATCCTCGTAGAATAAAAGATGCCATGAAAGTTGATGCAGAACCATCCTTCATACTTGAACTTGTAGCTGAAAACATACCAAAAGAATATGAAAAAGTTGATGAACTTCAAAAAGCTTATGAAATGATTTCTCTTGCAGATATATACTTGGGAAGGGCATTCAATACGAGAATGTACACCTATTGGAAGTATTCTTATGAATTAATGAGTCTTGGTGTGGCGCTTTCTAAAGAAGAAACTTACAGGAAATTCTCAAGATTTACAAATTCATCGATCTTCTCAATGCTATCTAAAAGTAGGGCAAAAAGGGATTTAAGAGATAGGGTTGCGGGTAAGATGGGTGAAAAACTTCACGCATCTAAGAAGGTTGTAAAAGAACAGTTTCCATATATGGAGATCATGTTTCAAAACGATGCCACAGCACATGAGCTGGCAACTTACTATGGATTAACTGATGATGAGGTCAAATTATTCAGATCAAGGAAGATTAATGTAAAAAAATCTAAAGCCAAAACTAAATCAGTTACATCAGATATTAAATCCAAAAATATTTTGAGTGAATCTAACGGAAGATCAAAAACTAAGAAACAAGAAAAGGTAGAAAAATCTTTGAAAAAACAAAGAGAAAATAAGAAAGCCGGAAAAAACCTTAAGGAAAATAAAAAGAAGAAAATTAAAAGCGAACATGAAAAATCAGAAAATAATAATTTAACCAATAACAAAAAATCTGGTAACAATGGAAAAGATGATTCACAGACTTCACTCTTTATTTTTTAGTTGTAAATTATCTCATCTTTTTTATAAAAATTTCAATAATATTGAATCTAAAACTTTTAATTCTATTTCTTATAATCACATTCTCTAACAACGTAGAATGCAGATTTGAGAATATTTTCACGAACATCAGGGATGAAACTTTCGAAGAATTTGATGAGATCAATCGTGACGCTATTTTCAGATTGATATTTAAACTCGTACTCAAGTTTTTCAAGCCAAGAAACTATCCATGATCTGGGTACGTTTAATAAGGGGTATATGTATTTGATATTATCTGCAGCTCCAAACCTATTTTTCAAACTATAGACTTCAATTTTTTCACCAGTTAAAATATTTCCCAATATACTTTCTACCTCATTATCGAGTGTTAAGGGTAAAGCAATTGAATCAGCCCCTGATTTAATAGCATATTCCAAATCGTTGGCATGAACTATTTTAATTCCATATTTTCTGGTGTAAGGTTCCAGAATAACATCCAAGATAAAACTAGAACATTTATCACTTTCAAGGATTAAAATTTTCTCTCTAGGCTTTAGGGAGTTTGCAAGAACCCTAGAAGCCCTGGTACATATCCTTTGGAATATCTTTGATCGAGTGATTGAGAAGTTTGGAAAATTTCTAATAAAGGTTTCCTGTCTGTTATTTGAAAATTTTGAAAACCTTTGGTTGTTTACATGAATTGATGTACCAATAATACTGACAAACCTGGTATCTACACCAATTTTCTGTAGAAATCTCGATACTTCTTTATTATCTGGATGGGTGTTCATATTAACCATGGAATTAATTTTTTTTTTAACTGAATCCTTCTCAAATTAATCAAGAAAATAATTAAATTTTACATATCTAAATTTTTAATTAATAACATTTCTTCTATTATTACTGTTTAGATTTATTATGTAATAATGAAACTGGGATCATGAATTAAGATAATTTTTTTTTATAAAAAGTTATGCTAAATTATAATTATTAATTAAAACCTATATATCATTCTTTAAAGAACTTATTAACCGATCAAAGGTGGATTAGACAATTTATTGGATTAAATATCCCATTATTAGTATAATGGGGTTGAAATCGTAGGGATAATACAAATTAAATAAGTGGGAGACATTATTGGACTCAAAATTATTATAAGAACGAAGTTTGTATTGTAACCGGTGGAAATTCCGGTATTGGGTATGCACTATGTGAAGAACTCTTAAAAAGAAGAGCAATTGCTATATGGCCGGTTGAAACCATAAAAGGTTTTAAATGCTGCAAAACAGATCTCTGATTATGGAGATCGAATTCGAACTCTATTGTAGAGGTAACTGATCAAAAACAGGACAATTAAAGATACACCAATGAATGAGAGTAGGTTTATATGTTATTTAACAACGCAGGGATCTTTAAACCTATGCTTTTTCGAAAGTGAACTTGGAAGAAATTAATAAAAAAAGGTATAAAGTTACAACAGATATAGTAAATGAAAATTTTTAGTAAATTAATTGAAAATTGGAAAATGAGTCCTCTTTAGGGGGAATATAGTTGTTTAAAATTTTCGATAGAAAACCAAAAGACAATAAAAAGGATTTATTAGAAATTAAAATTAATGAACCAGTTGACTGCCTCTGTGACTTCACATACAACTTTTACTGGCAACATAAAGGGGAAAAGTTAGCTCCTGAATGGAAGGTACCAGGAAACAATATAACCTTTTCAGAACTAGTAGAACACTTGAAAAATGGTGGTGACTTAAAGATAAAAGGAAATATAGGTCACAGACTCTGTTCAAGCATGGGCACGAACTTAGTTTACTTTGGAGGAGATGGAAAAGACATACCCGTTGGAGATGTTTATGTCGATGGGAACGTAGATACAAGAATGGGAATCAGCATGACACGTGGGAATATATACGTGAATGGGCATGTCAATGAACCAATAGGGAATATTGTTGAAGTTAAATCAGATAGAAATGGTTACAGAAAGTTCAGATCAATAACAGATATTGTTCTCAATGGTTTGGATAGAGATACTCCAATGGGCTTTCAGATAATTGTTAACAAGATTTTAATAGATGATAAAACAGTCAAAGACACTGTTGGGGCAAGAATGAATTTAGATGCAGAAATAATTGTAAATGGGAACGTTGACCTCAGCACTGGAATTCTCATGAGGAAGGGAACTGTAAGGGTAAATGGTAATGCCGGTAAAAATTCAGGGGCCCTTCTAAACGGAGGTACTGTTGTCATAAATGGAAATACCGATGATTTTACAGGTATAGATATGATAAAGGGCCAAATAATTGTAAATGGCGATGCAGGAAAATTTATGGCTGCAAATAAAAAAGGGGGCTCTCTATTGGTACAAAAAGGAAGTCCAATACCTCCAACGTCAAATAAACCCATGAAATCATTAGACAAAAATCTTATTATAAAACAAGGTTTTGAACCAAGAAAATTTCAGAAATTTGAGTAACGTAAATTGTATAAAATTATCGAAAAATTATATTTTATTAAATTAATATCATGTATTTTATTTAAATTAAATTATTAATCATAGGGTTTAAGTTGGGAAAAACCTTTTATTTGATGTTAACTAATCATGGTTCATGATCGGAATAACTGAAAACATGAGTAACCTAGCAATTAATCTAATTCAATCCCTAGGATACTGGGGTGTTTTTATTGCCATGACCCTCGAAAGTGCTTGTATACCATTACCAAGTGAGATAACAATGCCCTTTGCAGGATTTGTTGTTTGGCAGGGTAACACCGACATGACCCTAATTGGAATAACACTTGTGGGTACAATTGCAAACGTTTTGGGCTCTTTAATAGCATACACTGTAGGTTATATTGGTGGAAGACCAATACTCGAAAAATATGGGAAGTACATACTCATAACACACAGTAAACTTGAACTTGCAGATCAGTGGTTTGAAAAATATGGATACGAAGCTGTACTCATAAGCAGGTTTCTGCCGGTAATTAGAACATTTATATCGTTGCCTGCAGGAATTGCGCATATGGACCTTAAAAAGTTTATTATTTATACATTTATCGGTTCTCTCCCATGGGTTTTTGCTTTAGCTTATATAGGAGTTCTTCTCGGCCCTCAGTGGAATTTGATCAAGACTTACTTCCACATACTCGATGTAATCGTTGCAATTGGATTATTGGCATTCATTAGTTATTTGATATATAAATACAAATATAAAACTAGTAATTGAATCAGATCCCAAATTAATTATATATATATTATTTTTTAAATTTAACAAATTTTAGATTTAATTAAGTATAATTTATATGTAATGTAAAAGAATTAAGTTCAAAAAAATTATTTATAAATGATATTCCATAGAAGATCATGGAAATGTTTTAAGGAGATGTTTAAATGGTAATGTCAAATACTTTCTCACTGAAATTGAGGTTATTTCTAGCCACAATTTTACTATTCGGAATTCTTTACGTCATAATAATGCTTATTAGTTCATACTTCGGATTTGGAGGTCCTGGACTATTCGCTCTCTTCGGTATCATAATAGTGTTCATTCAGTACATGATAGGACCCAAAATGGTTGAAACCATGATGCACGTAAACTATGTGTCAGAACAAGAGGCACCAAATTTACATGCAATGGTTGAAGACTTGGCAATGAAAGCTGGAATAAAAAAACCTAGGGTAGGAATTGCTGAAATAAATGTTCCAAATGCATTTGCTTTTGGTAGAAGCAAAGGAGACGCGAGGATATGTGTCACCAGGGGTATATTAAAACTTCTCGACAAGGAAGAACTTGAAGCTGTTCTTGGACATGAAATGTCACACGTCAGACACAGTGATATGGCCGTGATGACGCTGATAAGCGTTGTTCCATTAATATGTTACTATATCTTTATAAGCACACTATTCCAAGGTAGAAACAACAATGGAGGGGGCGCGATTGTGGGAATTGCTGCACTTGGTGCATATCTAGTAGGGCAACTTCTGGTTTTGTTCGTGTCCCGTTCAAGGGAATATTATGCTGACCAGGGAAGTATTGAACTTGGGACTAAACCCCACAAACTTGCAAGTGCGCTTTATAAACTTGTTTATGGATCTGCTACTGCAAATAAGGATGATTTAAAGGAAGTTGAAGGTTTGAAGGCATTCTTTGTTAACGATATTTCTGATGCAGGAAATGAAATAAACGATCTTCAGCAGCTAGACGTTAATATGGACGGAGTTATTAGTGAAGAAGAGCTCGCAAGACTAAGGTATTCAGATACTAACATAGGTACAGGCCAAAGTTTAATGGAACTGCTATCTACGCATCCAAACATGGTTAAAAGAGTTAAAAGATTGTCTGAACTTGCATAAGGTTCAGATAATAATTTATTTTTAAAAAATTTATATGAATAAAAAAAACATTAATAATACATTGATCACTTCCTGAACCCTTCCAACCTGTCCACTTTGAAGTCTAACTTTAATACCGTGTGGGTGAAATGATTTTTTGGTCAATAAATCTTTAACTATTCCTTTAGTTCGTTTTCCGGTTCTTTGATCCTTTTTAAGCACAATATAAACCTCTGATCCGATTTTAATATCTTTTCTATTTTGTCCGTTCATTTTAATCATTCCATAAAAATAATCAAAACTAATAACTGATTTTATTTTTTTTTAGTTAAATTTTTTTATATATTAAGATAATTTGATTTTTCAAGTAATGCACAATTAGCAGCTTTAATGCATGTGCCTCTTAAAAAAATATCTGTAAAAAAAATTTATCAATTTTATTTATCCAAATGATATAAAATCTTACAATACTATCTTTGAAATGGAATTGAAAACTAGAAGTAATGGTGAAATAAATATTCAAACATTAGATGGGACTGTAATACCAGTCATATTTCTATAAATACTTTAAATGATTTAAAGGGTTTTATGTTGTTATCACAGATTTAAGTGAACAGAAACATCTTGAAAATCTTAATAAAAGTTTAGAAGAGCTAAAAAGACCTAATTATGAGCTTCAACAGTATGCCATGTAGTATCTCATGAACTGCAGGACTTCTGCGTATGGTCTCAAGATTCTCCCAATTATTGGAGAAGTGTTACAAAGATAGATTAGATGCAAATGAATTCATTATTGATGAAGCTCAGCATATGAAACTGTTAATTGACGACCGCCTATTCATGTGTTACAAGTCATGCTAATTGAATTTGAGTATTTAAACTCGAAAAAGTGTTAGATATATTTTTTTCAAATTTAGATTTTATTTAGTAGATATATATGTAATGATAACAAAAGACCCGCTTCCAACTGTTTTTGCTGATCCTTCATAAATGGGGCAGGTTTTTCAAAATCTGATATCCAATGCAACTAAATTTCATAAATGAATAAACACAAGAATCCATATTTCAACCCAAAATTCTGAAACTGAATGGATATTTGCAGTTGCTGAATGGGATAGGAATTGACCAAAATCACCAAAATCAAATATTTGAAGTTTTAAAGATTATACAAACGAAGTGAATACCCTTGTTCGGGAATTGGACTATCAATCTGTCAAAAAATTATAAATAGGCATGGCGGACGAATTTGGGTAGAATCAGGAAAGGATGTTAGTTCTACATTTTATTTTACATACCGTTAAAACCAAGTATTAATAAACTTTAACAACTCCAATAACATTTGCTGTTGGAAGCCATGTATTTAATGGTGTTTTTTGGACTGTAACTGTTTTTACTGTGCCATTTGGAAGAGTTGTTTCGTTGTTTATTATATCTATATTTTTATTGTCACTGGTTAGATAAACTTGAGTGCCATCAATTATAGAAAGCCTTTTTACTATTAGACCATAAGTGGGATGCTCAGCTACAACTATATCTCCGGCCTTCAAATTATTAGTTTTGAGTACGATGATTTCCTGTCCATCCTGAAGAGTAGGAACCATTGAAGTACCATGAACAGTAGCTTCCATAGGCATCTGATCTGTTCCAAACTGTGATACAATCTTCACATTTGCATGGTAATTATATTTAGATGCTATTGAATTTATATCTACTTTAACCGTATAAACTGTACTATTTGCTGAATCCACATCTTCTAAAGCTTTGTTTTTTATTTCGTTCACCATTACCGGGGGCAATGAACTAGATAGAATTGAATTATAATTCACATCTGTATTACTTCCATTAGTTTCAACAATAACACTCAGATTATTATAGCTTAAACTCGAGTAAATTATTGAAGCTGCTAATATTATAACCACAAATCCTATTATTAGCCAATTAACTGATCTCATTAATACTTCACCAATTTCCAAGTTCATCTAAAAAATTCTTTGTGCTGCTTACATCAATCTGTCCTGGAGCTGATTTATTGTCTAATGATGCATATGTAATTGGTGAACCAAAAAGTGGAGCAATAACCCGGGTGTATCTCCCAATATCACCCATTGAAATGCCTATAGTGTTTTGAACTTGTGATAAAACATTCAAAACTACCAAGGTATCTGAAATACTTAGTGGCATCACAGCAAATTTGGCAATATCCCCAATAGCCCTTTCCCTTTTGACTACATCTAAAAGAAAATCAATCGAAGGGGTTTCTTTAAAATCGTGATAAGAAATAATGGTAGATTTTGAAGCTTTAATAATTTTGTTCATGTAATATTCATCAGTTCCGAGTTCTATATCCACAAATTCGGCATGTTTGGCTGCGGACAATAAAATTTCAGTCCTTTCCAACTCAGATCCTTTAAAAAGTCCACCCTCTTCTATTTTTCGGTTGGTTGCTATTAATGGATAGTTAATCTCTTTAATGACGCTTGAAACATCATCAGGATTTGGATCTACAATTGCATCGATACGTATCTCTAGTAAATCTGCGCCTGCTTCAACTGAATTTTTAGCAGATCTAAGTACAGATTTATAATTTTTCTCAAAAATAGGGACACATATCATAGTTTTATCGTACAATTCCAATCACAACCCCATATTATTATTTCAAAAACCTATATATCAGGATTTCAAGTTTTTAAAAGTTATTAATGTTATTATGTTATTGTATCGATTCATAAATAATATTTTGCAAAAACAAATATCAATTAAACTTAATTTAGGGATATTATTGGAACAATCTACTACAAAAATCTATAAAAACAAGTTCCCATAATATAGCCAATAAACAATTAATATGTATAATAAAAAAAGGATTGATATTAAATAGAATCATATAAGATTTTCAAATAAAAGATGTTCTAATTGATCTCAATAAATTCAATTACAAATAGATATTAAAGTAAATAACTTGAATAAAGGTGATCGCTTGAAGTTAACTTCGATTGGTGCAGATGTTTCTAGAAATGACATATCTTGCAGCCATAGTATGATAAATAAAATTGAAAATGATATACATAAACTGATTGATAAAGGGGCATATAAAGCTGCTTTAACAAATATAACCGGTGACGATATTGTTATAAGTGCATTTGTGCCTGATGATAAACTTGGAGTTATTAATTTTAATATAGTTGATATTTTCCGAGAAAATGCTGAAGATATTGGAGATATCGCAGGGATTTCAGATACTCCTGAAGACGCTGGCGAAGGTATTTCCTATGCAGAAGCAAAGATAAACCAAGACCGATACCCTGATGCTGTTATACTCGCCTTTGATACTTATGGAGGAGAGCCATTTGTTAAGAATGTGGTAAATTCATCAATAGATGCAGCAACCGGCATGGACAATGTAACTGATATTGGTGGTGGTATCAACGGAATAGTCAAAATACCCGGCGTAGGCTATGTTTCAGATGAAACTGATGACCCTGTAGTTGTTGCAACTATAGAAGACATAGAAAGTGTCGGTGTAGTTGCAGGGGCCATGGTTGGAGCAGCACTTGGAAACAAGAATGTTTATCTGGTAAAAAGGGGTACACCATCCGATGTTATACCTGGAAGCGTAATATTGTCAGTTTCTGCATATATGAATGGTAATGTAATAGATCTAGCTGTTCCACTTGCAGAAAGAATGAGAATTTTAGGATAATTTGATTTAAACTAGATTGATTACAACTTGAGGGTGATAAAGTGATTATTCTTGATGAAAACACCAGATGTGTTGTGCAAGGAATTACAGGTAAACAGGGTTCTTTCCACACTGAACAAATGCTCAATTACCATACTAAAATATTAGCTGGCACCAGCCCAGGTAAGGGTGGAAAAAACTTTGGTGAACTACCGATTTACAATTCCATAGAAGAAGCTAAGGAAGAACTGGACATCAATTCATCAATAATATTTGTACCCGCACCATTTGCAAAGGATGCTGCATTCGAAGCGATATCCCAGCTGGATCTCGCGGTTATTATAACAGAACACATACCAGTACATGATTCAATGGAAATAGTTGAGTATGCAAAGAGGGAAAAAACAACTATTATAGGACCAAACACCCCGGGAATAATAAGCCCCGGAATTGGAAAATTAGGTATTATGCCTACCCATATATTCAACGAGGGAAACATTGGAATTGTTTCCCGAAGCGGCACATTAACATACGAAGTTGCAAATCAAGTAACTAATGCAGGAATGGGTCAGAGCACATGTATAGGAATTGGAGGAGATCCAGTTGTTGGTTTAGACTTCGCAGATGTTTTACAAAGGTTTGAAAATGATGAAGACACTGCAGCCATGGTTATGATTGGTGAGATTGGTGGAAATGCAGAAGAAATTGCTGCGGAATTTATAAATAAAAATATCACAAAACCTGTTGTTGCCTATATTGCAGGTGTCACAGCTCCACCAGGAAAAAGAATGGGTCATGCAGGAGCCATAATTGAAGGGAAGAGTGGCACTGCAGAAACAAAAATTAATTCACTAGAAGATTCTGGAGTACATGTAGCAGAACGGCCATCTGAAATTGCAGATATGATCTGGGAGCTCTTATAAATTAATATATTCTAATAATTTTATTTGATTCATGAAGTTTATCAGAGATATTGAATAGATTATATTTTAGAGAAATTATTTATCCTAATATAAAATCAGAATTTATTCAAGGTTAAATTATTAAATATAAAAATTTATTTTTCTATAAAAAAATTTTTAAGTTGGTTATTATGGTAGAAGAAGAAAAAATCATAAAAAAACTCTTGAACGGAGAGATTAAACTCTATCAAATAGAGAAATACACCGAAAATACAGATAAAGCGGTTGATATAAGGAGAAAATTCGCTGAAACAGTCTCAAACACAAAACTTGATCATCTATCTAATTACACACTATCTATGGACGAGGCATTAAAAAGAAACATTGAAAATCCCATAGGGACTGTCCAAATACCCGTTGGAATTGCAGGACCGTTAGAAGTGCATGGAACACATGCTGAAGGTGATTACTATATCCCACTGGCAACATCAGAAGGAGCATTGGTAGCTTCTGTTAATAGAGGATTTTCAGTTATAAAAGCAGCAGGTGGTGCTACAGCTAGAATAATAGACGATAAAATGACAAGAGCACCTGTTATTAGGACAAATTCTGTTGTAGAAGCACTAAAAGTTAAAGAATGGATCAAAGAACATTTCAATGATCTTAAAGAAGCTGCTGAATCAACTACAAGACACGGAAAGCTTGTTAAAATAGATCCGATTGTTGTTGTTGGAAAATACGTTTATCCAAGGTTTGTTTACACTACTGGAGACAGTATGGGCATGAACATGATTACAATAGCAACTGAAACTTCCCTTGAAATCCTGATTAAGGAAACTTCAGCCCATATTATAACACTTAGTGGAAACCTCTGCGTAGATAAAAAACCTTCTGCACTTAACTTCATTGAAGGAAGAGGTAAAACAATAATTGCAGAAATAACCATTCCAGGAGATATAGTTGAGAAAAAACTTAAAACAACTCCAAAAGCTATTGTAGAAGTCAACATAACAAAAAATTTAATAGGATCTGCAATAGCAGGAAGTATGGGTTTTAACGCACATTACGCCAATATGATAGGTGCTATATTCCTTGCCACTGGCCAAGATGAAGCGCATATAGTAGAGGGAAGCCTGGGAATAACAGTAGCAGAAGAGATTAATGGAGACCTTTATTTTTCAGTCACACTTCCAGACGTACCTATAGCTACATTCGGAGGAGGAACAAGACTCGAAACTGCCAAAGAATGCCTAGAGATAATGGGTGTTTACGGTGGTGGTAAAGTTGGAATTTTTGCAGAGATAGTTGCAGGAACCGTTCTAGCTGGTGAATTATCCTTGGTTGGTGCGCTTTCTGCTGGTCATCTAGCAAGAGCTCATAAGGATCTGGGAAGGGGATAATAAATTTCTTTTTAATGATTATTAATAAATGAATATTTTTCATTTAATTATTGAATAATTCATTTAATTATTTGAAAAAAAATCACAATGAACTTTTTGTTGAGTTTTAATACTATATAATTTAGGAGAACATCTAATAATGAAGCTGACTGAATTCTTACACGAATACCTTAAAATGAGCCGTTACATTGCATTAGGGACCTTAGACGGCATACTTGCAGTAATGGGAGTTACCCTCGCAGCAAGTGGTGTAGCGAGTGCAGGAGGATTAATAATTCCTAATTATGTAATTGGGTTGACTGGCCTAAGCGGAGGTATAGCACTTTCCTTATCCAACGCTTTCGGATCATTTATAGGTGAACGGGCCGAAGAAGCCCGTAACCTAAGAGAACTAGAACAGAAAATGGTTATTGAGGAGGGTACACTTGACGACACACTAATACATAGGCAGGCCAAAAAAAGAGTTTACATGAGTATGTTCACACATGGTTTCTCAAGTTTTATTGGTTCATTTGTACCTGTATTACCATTTATTTTATTGACAGGCAGGACTGAAGCTACCTTGACCACGATAACTTTTTGTTTCTTTGCACTGGTGATTTTAGGTATTTATCTTGGTAAAGTTTCGAGGGAAAGTCTTCTGAAGACAAGCATTGAAATCGTACTTATTGGTGTGCTTATTGGTATTGTGAGCTTTATAATAGGTGGGGGGCATTAAAATAATTTCTTTTAATTGATTTCAGGTCATATTCTCTTTTTAATTTCGAGATCTACTTCATAAATCTTCTCAACATTATCAAGATGTATGGTATAAACATCTTCTTCAGTTAATAATTCATGGCCCAATAGTTCCCGTGTACGTCTAGGAACTGTTTTTGGACCTAAAACAGCACCTGGCCGTGTTTTATCATCAAGGTAATCTGTTTCCATGAAGAAATTTTTTCCCTTTTTCAGTCCATCCTTAACTACATCTTTAGTAGCTATCAATGATGGTGTGAGTCCATGATTTTCTTCTTCAAGAACAAATGCTCCTGAAAAATGTTTTATTATTTTGTTTCGTGGGATGCCTACTTCATCTGCCATTTTTGCAAATTCAAGAAATTGTTCAGCGCCTGCACTCTCGGTGTGTAGTTGAACAGGGCATCCTGCATCCTTAGCAAGTTCCATACCATATGAAATAAGCCTATTGTGAGCTTCGAGTTCTTCAGTGGATATTTCGTAATGTGGCCTTCCAATTTCACCAATTGCAATTGCCTTTCCTTCTAAAATCAGCATTTGGGCTGTTTTAAGTGCATCTCTCATTAATAACTCGGCTTTATCAATATCCATTCCAGATTTTATTCTGCGGGAGAGTTCTGCTGGATGTGCACCTACAACAGCAAAAGCTTTTACATCTGTAACATTGTTTATTTCTTCCACATATTTTATTACAAGTTCCATTGCTTCCAGAAAGGTGCAATCTTCACTAACAGTCCATGTGGGCTTGTTTGGAATTATCATGAAGCTTCCTCCGGCCCTGTAGAATTTATTAGCAATTTCTATTGGACCTTCACCATTTAAAGGGTCAACATGTATGTGGTTGTCTGTTATAGGAATATTATCCATTAGATCATCTCGCTAATTTGTATCTTTTTTTATTACATTACAATTAGATCATTTCCAGGTTCATTTCTTTCATTAGAGCCTTTTGAAAGATTGCTACAGGCGGCTCAATTCCAGTCCATATCTTGAAGGATTCCACTCCCTGATACATTAACATTTTAACTCCTGAGATGGTCTTTGCGCCTGCCTTTTCAGCTTCAACTATCAGTCCAGTTTTCAATGGATTGTAAACAATATCATTAACTATAAGTCTAGGATGCATCATATCTGCTGTAACAAGTGGTTTTTGACTAATATTAGGATACATTCCTATAGGAGTAGTGTTTATCAGAATGTCTGTATCTTTGAGTTCCTCTTCAAGTTTAAAACCAAGATCTGTGATCTTAACATCAGGATCTAATTTTTCAACAAGATCATTTTTCAGTTCTGATGCTTTTTCCATGGTCCTGTTAGAAATAACTAAACTTTTAGCTCCACTAAGTAATATTTGAAATGAAATAGCTCTTGCTGCTCCACCAGCACCCAGTATCATAATCTTCTTATTTTTTACTGGTACAACTTCACTAATAGCCCTTACAGCACCAATACCATCTGTATTGTGACCAACTACTCCATTTTCGCTGAACTCTATTGTATTTACTGCACCAATGAGTCCTGCAGCGATGTCAAGATAATCAAGATATTTAATTACCTCGGTTTTATGAGGTATGGTTACATTTAACCCCATAATTCCCAGTGCACAGGCTCCGTTTATTGCATCTTCCAGCTCACTGCTCTTAACATGGAATGGTAAGTAAATATGATCCAGACCCAATTTCTTAAAAGCTGCATTATGCATTCCCGGTGATAAAGAGTGCTCCACAGGATCGCCTATAATTCCATAAACACTTGTTTTGCCTGTTATCATTAAAAATACCTTCCTGTTCCTTTCTTAATTGACCTATACTGTCATCCATAAGAAATTTAATTTATCCAAATTTCAGGATTCATACGGAGTTATTTCATGATTTTTTTAACAATTTGAAGAACTATTTTTCCCAATTTCACTTGTTGGTTTACATCAGGATGGACACCGTCGATTTCACTTGCTACAATTATCTTTGATGTATCAAGGAACTCGCAATTGTTGTCAATTGCAATTTGGGCATAGTAACTCGGTAATTTGAGCGATATGTTGTAAGAATCTCCAAATTCTTCATGAAAACTGGTTGTCTTGTTTAAATATGGAGGAGCCAGTAAAAGAATTTTTGGTGCGGAACCATTAGGTCCTGTTTCACTTTTCTTTATTGTATCCAATAGTAAATTTATTCCACCGGTAATTTTTATTGCTGACAATGAAAATCTTTTTTTCATATCGTTGGTTCCTAAAAGCAGGATACACAGATCAATCGGACGATGGCTATCAAGACATGGTAAAAGATATTTTAAACCGTTTTTGGATCCGTGATTGAGATGATCATTCCATACAGTGGTTCTGCCATTCAATCCCTCTTCAATTACATTGTAACCATCTCCCAATCCATTTCCAAGTATCCCTGACCATCTTTCATTTGCAGTCATTCTTTCTTGGTTTGCAGGATTGTAGCCCCAAGTAATTGAGTCACCGTAGCAAAGAATAGTTTTCTTTATCATGAATTATAATTTATTTTAATTATAAATAATACTTCTACTTCATTAAAGATAAAAAAAATGATCATAATAATTATTTATTATAATGAATAATATTGTTATAGGGTGAAATAGGATGAAGTAGCAATTTAAAAGAACGTCAAAAAAATAATAGAAATATTGGTTTTTTGGAAATTTGATTGCAATTAAATTAAGAGGTTGATAATATGTGGGGTAGAAAAGAACACATGATGGGCGGAATGAGCCCAATGATGAGTGAGAAAATGATGGAAATGATGAGCAAAGAAGACATGATGATGCTTTACGCCATGAAAATGGATGAAAAAATTGAAATGTTAGAGATCAAACTCAATTACATGAAAAAAAAGCGTGAAATGTTAAAGAAAAAAATGTAAATTTTTTATTGACTGATAACTCCTTAGGGAGTTATTATTTCTAATTTTTTTGAAAAAAATCCTTTTTGGTCATAAATTTTTTTTGGAATTCACTACATCATCAGATTATTTTTTCCTACATTTCAATGAATTAAACATATTATATTTCCAAGTCTAGCCTGCTTTTATTTGTAGTTTTCTTAAATGATTTGATTTAGAAATTCTTTTATAAAGTGGTCAATATATATTCCTATAAAATAATTTGTGAATTATGGTATATTCAAGAAATTTATTAAAATTGCAGAAGATTGGTTTGAGGTGTTAAAATGCTTGCAAAACAAAGATTTGTTCTTGATACAACTGCTTTTACTGATACACAACTTCGTGACGACTATGGAGAAGGTAACCTTTCACAGACAGTGAATGTGTTAATGGATCTGATAGCAAAATCTAGAATAAAACTCAATATAAGCTGTCACATGCCACCAATCACTTATAAAGAGTTTTCCGATTATATGGCACGTTATGAATGTCCTGAAGAAACCATGGTCAAGGCAGAAACTTGGATTGTAAAAAAAACACCCAATCGATATGATACCAAAATCCCATCTGAAATATTCTACGAATATGTTCAAGATATGAGAGAGAGGATGAATAAGGGTATGAGGATCTCAGAAAGTTCTATATGGGAAGCTTCGGTTGAATCTATGGTAACCATGTCCCGTGGAGAAACCAAAGCAGATATAGAAGCCAATGTATTAGGCAAAGCCATAACTGACTTTAGAAAACGTTACAGAGTTGCTTTAAGAAAAGGAACACTCGACAGCGCTCCTGATCTGGATGTACTTTTACTTGCTAAGGAATTAGGAGCAGGAGTGGTAGCTGCTGATGAAGGAATTAAAGTATGGGCTGAAAGACTTGGACTTAGATTTTTAAGTGCTAAATCTTTTCCAAAAATGATGGAAGAATACCTCCAACATTATGATTAAACATCATGTTATAAAATAGATATTTAATAAAAAAATAATTACAATTTTTACTTAAATTTTTAGTGAAATATTAAGATGATTAAATTTATTAGTTCATAATCCTAGATGTTAGCAGTTTAATAAAAAAAATTTATCGTATCATAAAAGGAAGGAGAGAAAATGGACTTACAGATACCTAGAGGAACACGTGATTTCCTTTTTAATGAGATGAAAGAGAGAAAAAGTGTTGAAAAGACCATGAGATTAATATTTGAGACTTATGGTTACAGTGAAATCAAGACACCTATCTTTGAGGAATTATCACTTTTCACAACTAAATCTGGAGAGGGAATAAAAGATCAGATCTATCACTTCCAAGATAAGGGAGGAAGGGATTTGGCATTACGGCCTGAACTCACAGCCCCCGTTGCACGGATGTACATAAAAGAATTTCAAAAATCCCCAAAACCTGTAAAAATGTATTATTTCGGGAGTTGTTTTAGATATGAACGACCTCAAGCAGGAAGATGGAGACAGTTTTGGCAGTTTGGGTGCGAACTTATTGGGGGAAAATCGCCTGATTCCGAAGCCGAGGTAATAAGCATGGCTGCACACTGTCTTGAAGAACTTGGACTTGAAGACTTCGAAATCCATATAGGAAACCTCGGAATTCTAAGAAACATCCTTAACGATGCAAATATCAAGGGAAAATTACAAGATCAGTTAATGGGAGTAATCGACAAGGGTGATGCAAAAGAGCTTGAAAGATTACTCGAAGAAATTAAAGTAGTTGACAATTCAAGAGAACTGTTGTTGAAGCTAATAGGAATGAAAGGTAGTAGAACCATTGTTAAAAACGTAGAATCCCTGATCAACTGCAATGAACATGCATGTAATGCATTATACGAGCTTGAAGAGCTACTCAAATCTTTGGATGCCTTCGGATTTTCAAATTACGTTGTCAACCTCGGTATCGCAAGGGGACTGGATTATTACACAGGAACTGTGTTTGAAATATATGTACACGGCCTTGGTGCACAAAAACAGATAAGTGGTGGAGGAACATATAATTTAATAGAAGTGTTTGGCGGAGAAAATGTAGAATCCACAGGGTTCGCATTCGGGTTTGACAGGGTTATGGACGCCCTTAAAAAACAGGAAACACCGATAGAAATTCAAGGATCAGTAAAAGTGTTCGTTGCACCAATAAAAAGTGAATTAAAACTTGAAGCATTTGATATAGCCCAGAAACTCCGAAAAAACGGTATTGCAACCGAAGTTGATCTTGTAGGCAAGAAACTTAAAAAAATATTATCCTACGCGGACACTATGGGGATAAACTACGTTGTTCTCATTGGTGCACGTGACTTTGAAGAAGGTAAGGTAACAGTTAAGGACATGTCAAGTGGAGAACAGGAAATGGCAGATCTTGAAAATGTTGCAGTCATTCTTAAACGGAAAATTGAGAATAATTAAAAAAAATATTTTCAAGGATTAATAAAAGTTTAATATAAATCTTGTCAAAATGTAAGGATCTATATAAAAATAATTTGGGGATGAATGAATGGATGAAAATGCTCTAGATCTTAATTTCAGGCACGAAATAGGGGGCGAAAAACTTATTATAGCAATAGCACAGGATTATGAAAGTTCTGAAGTTCTTATGGTTGCTTATATGAATAAAAAAGCCCTATTGAAAACTCTTCAAACAGGAAAAGCCCACTACTGGAGCACCTCAAGAAACAAACTTTGGTTTAAAGGTGAAAGTTCAGGTCACACCCAAGAAGTTCAAGATGTACTACTAGACTGCGATGAAGATGCGGTTCTCCTAAAGGTCAAGCAAAACGGAGGAACATGTCATGAAGGTTATTACTCCTGTTTTTTCAGGAAAATTAAAGATGAATGTGGAAATTTAGAGTTCGTTAAAGAAAAAATTTTTGAGCCTGAGAAGATTTACGGAGAGAAATGATGAAAATCGTTCCAGATACAAGTGTAATAGTTGATGGCAGGATCACCAAAATAGTACTTAGTAAAGATTATCAGGGATGCGAGGTTATAGTTCCCAAAGCTGTAATTTCTGAACTTGAAAATCAAGCCAATAAAGGTAGAGAAACTGGTTTTAACGGCTTGGGGGAGCTTAAAGAGCTCCAGAAACTTTGCACCCAGGGTAAAATAAAGCTTTCCTACGTTGGAAGAAGACCAACCCCAGATGAAATATCCCTTGCAAAGGGTGGAGAAATAGATGCTATGATAAGGGACACAGCAGGGGATAACAATGCAACACTAATAACCAGCGACAAAGTGCAGAGAGAAGTTGCAGAGGCTCAGGGGCTTGATGCAATCTATCTTAAACCTGAGATGATCGGATACAAAGAACTTATCATAGCCAAGTACTTTGACAAAGAAACCATGTCTATCCACCTCAAGGAAAATGTTATACCAATGGTCAAGAAAGGAACTCCTGGAAATATAAACTTGGTTAAAATAGGGAAAAAAGTGCTTAAACGTGGCGAATTAGAAAAAATGGCCAGAGAAATTACTGAAATGGCAAAAAGCGATTTTAAAAGTTTTATAGAGATTGAAAGGGAGGGAGCAACTGTTGTTCAGTTCAGGGAGTACAGGATCTCGATTGCAAGACCACCTTTCTCAGACGGTGTTGAAATAACCGTTGTAAGACCAATAACCAAGGTATCAATGGACGATTATAAACTTCCAGAGAAACTCGTTGACAGGTTAAGAAACAGTGCCAAGGGTATATTAATTGCAGGACCGCCTGGTGCAGGTAAAACCACATTTGCTCAAGCAGTAGCGGAATTTTATAGTAGAGAAATTGGAGCTATTGTAAAAACAATGGAATCACCACGTGACCTCCAAGTGGGTGATGAAATAACCCAATACGCACCCTTAGAAAAAGATATGGGGAAAACAGCTGATATACTCCTTTTGGTAAGACCTGACTATACAATATATGATGAACTGCGTAAGACAAAGGATTTCAGAATATTCGCAGATATGAGATTGGCAGGAGTTGGTATGATAGGGGTGGTACATGCCACAAGACCTATAGATGCGATACAACGAATTATAGGAAGGGTTGAGTTAGGGATGATACCTTCCATTGTCGACACTACCATATTCATAAACGATGGACAGGTAGCAGCAATTTATGATGTTAAACTCACAGTAAAGGTTCCAACAGGAATGATTGAAGCAGACCTTTCAAGGCCTGTAATAGAGATAAGGGATTTTGAAACAGGTGATCTGGCACATGAAGTCTACACCTATGGGGAACAAACAATTGTTATGGAAGTTGGTGTGACACAATATAAAAAAACACCGTTACAGAAAATTGCAGAAAGGGAAATAATTAAGGAGATACGTAACAGAATCCCTGATTCTATTGTAGAAGTGGATATGAAATCTGATAAACGTGCAACAGTTCATATTGATGAAAAGAATATTGCAAAGCTCATTGGTAAGAAGGGAAAAACAATTGACGAAGTTGAACGGAAGATAGGTATTAGCATAGGTGTTGAACCGATTGAAGTTAATGAAATTGAAGATATGTTCCCAGTCGATACTGAAATATCAGGTAACTATGTTGTACTTATCTTCAGAAAAGATACTGTTGGCACTCCTTTTGATATCCTTGTAGAAAATGAATATCTATTCACAGCAACTGTTGGTAAAAAGGGAAACATTAAGATAAAAAAGGACATAGAACTTGCCACAATAATAATAAACGCCATGAAAAAGGATATCCCAATATATGCTAGGATCCGAAACGAATAACCTAATAAATTCATTAATTTTAACAGATCAAATCCATTAAAACAATATGAACCTCCTGGAGATTATTAAATGAACATTAGCGTATCAACACTTGCACTATCACCAACTCCCCTTGAAAATGTTCTATCTTGCTTTGAAGACAAGGGTTTAAAGTTCTGCGAAGTTATAAATGAATATCCCTACAATTTTATAGAGGAAGAAGTTGTAGATTCATACAATATTAAAATATCCATACATTCGCCATTATCAGATATCAATATAGCTTCGTACAACGAGACAATGAGAAGATCCAGTGTGTTACAAATAAAAACTTCAATCGATCTTGCATCTTCTCTGGAATCAGGAATTGTTGTTGTTCATCCGGGACATATACCAATATTAGGGAAAAAATTTGAGGACAAAATCCTGAAAAATAGTATAGCATCCTTAGGTGAATGCAATAAATATGCATCCGAAAGGGATGTAATGCTTTGTATTGAGAACATGCCTGATATTGAGGGACTGCTCTGCAAAGATATAAATCAACTTGATAAAATTGTAGAGGATTTAGACGCATATATGACTTTAGATGTGGGACATGCCCATAACATGAAGTTTCCTGTTTCTGAAATGATCAAATCTCCTAGAATAAAACATATACACCTTTCAGATAATGATGGAAACTTTGACAACCACAACGCACTAGGAAGTGCAAATGTAGATTTTAAATCTCTTTTTAAAGAACTTGTTATGATAGGGTATAAAGGTATTCTTGTGGTTGAGGTATCGGATCCTCAAGCAGTTTCTGAAAGTTTAGATTTCCTTAAAAATAATTTAAAGATTTAATCGTTATATGAAATAGCATAAGCTCTTAAATGATGCTTAAGATATGATAATAAATAATTTTCTGATTATAGATCATTAAAATTGGTTATATACCAACCATATAATCCTCTTTTAAATTTTGAATAAAAAATATCTTTGAATAATTGTAAAATTCCAACTTGAAATCCTATTTTTTATATATTAATGATAATATAGACAAGTAATAGAACAAAAAGAATTGATATTGGAGTTATAAAAAAATGAAATGGGATGTTTAATTGAAAATTGCAATAATTGGTGGAACAGGAGACCAGGGACTTGGACTTGCATTGAGATTTGCAATATCTGGAGAACATGTACTAGTTGGATCTAGAGATGTAAAAAAGGCTGAAAATGCTGTTAAC
>Ga0182021_10002265_pt1 | contig 22391 bp, 14 predicted proteins | sample 612E3MmetaG_FD_120493 | JGI IMG/M metagenome (GOLD analysis project Ga0182021, IMG submission 120493) | Permafrost microbial communities from Stordalen Mire, Sweden - 612E3M metaG (Illumina Assembly) | ecosystem: Environmental > Terrestrial > Soil > Wetlands > Permafrost | place: Sweden... | reverse complement strand
GGCGATCTCAACCCCAAACCCCTGGCCGTCAAAGGCATCACGAATGCGAAGACGATCAGCGCGGGAGACGGACACGTTGCCGTGCTGCTGCGCGACGGCACGCTGCGGCTTTGGGGCCACGATGGGTGGGGACAGATCGGAATTGGAACCCACGGTGCATACCACGAGTCGCCCAAGAAGCCCGCCCTAACCAACGTGGCGGCGGTCTACCTGGGCAACAACAAATCTTTCGCGGTGCGTCTGGACGGAACGCTTTGGAGGTGGGGTGGGGCAGCCACGTACGGAGGCGGGGAATTTACGAAGGACCAGCACGTGCCGACTCTGACACCGATCCCGTAGCTTCAAGGACGCTGCCGGCCGGTTCCTGCCTTGCCGCGAAGGGTTTACCTAAATCTGTCGGTAACAGCCCTTCCGTCCAGCGATTCAGGCCGACTTTGTGGCGCGGGATCCGCGCAAGCGGACTGACCCGGCTCGTCGCGGACCGCGGCCGCAGTCCGATTTCACGCAGCGCCCAAGAGAGCTTTTTCGACGGTCTCCGGAAAACGATCGATGACCGTGAGATAGGCGCGGACTGCGCTCGGCGGTTGCGCCCGGCCAAGTTCCCAATCCTGCAATGTGCGAGTACTGAATCCGTAACGGCGGGCGAACTGAGACTGTGACAGTCCCGATTTCGCGCGAACTGCCTTCACGTCTACCGGACCCGGAACATCGTACTCATATGCGCGTAGAGAGATCTCACCCCGAGCATGCGCGGCAGCTTCCTTCAATCCATGAACAACGTCCCTCCCTACGCGGCTGAGCCTCTCAGGCGCGCGCTTACTTACCCGCTTGCTTCTTGGCATCTTTCAAACCCTCCACGAACTTCTTCGCTGCCTTTCGATCCGCGGCAGTCATCTCCGATTGCTCATTCTTGGCGTAGATCGAAAGCAGGTGAAGCGCTTCCCAGGGCCGGCGGGCAGGCGGACCTTCGTTTCCCAACCCCGGCATCCCGAACGTTGGCTGGACGGCGCTGCCGGTCCCCCGCGAAACTACTGACAGAGCGTGCCGTTGACGTAGAACGCCGACGGAGCGGCGTTGGTGCCGCTAAAGGAGGCGTTGAAGCCCATCCCGCTGAGGGTCGCGCCGGCGGCGATGGTGGGGTTCCAGGTGGCGTTGGTCAACGATGCATTCTGGCCGGCCTGCGTGTAGTTGGAGTTCCACGCCTGGGTGATCTGCTGGTTGGCAGCCCAGGTCCAGGTGAGGTTCCACCCGTTGATGGGGGCAGTGCCGGTGTTCTTGATGGTGATTGCAGTGCCGAAGCCGCCGTTCCACTGGCTGGTGACACTGTAGTTCACGTGGCAGGAAATAGCCGCCGTGGTGGCGGCGGAGGCCTGGTTGGAGGACGCGGATTCACCGCCCGCGTTCTGCGCCGTCACCACGTAGTAGCGAGTGGTGGCCGGTGGGACGCCCGTGTTGGACCAGGTGGTTCCGGCGAGGCCGGCGGCAACCCGGTTGGCGGCCGAGGGCGTGAAGCCGGAGGTGGCGGCGGCGTAGACGTTGTAGGTTACGCCGCTAGAGGCGCTGGCGGTCCAGCTCAAATTGATCTGGCTGGATGAAACCGCCGCGGCCGTGAGCTTGGTGGGCGCCGCCGGCACGGGCAGCTTGACGGTCTGCGTCAGGGCCGCCGAGGTGCTGCCGGCGGTGGCGGCGTCGCCGCTATAGATCGCGGTGATCGCATGCGTCCCAGCGGCGAGTGTCGAGACGGCCAGCGTCGCCGAGCCGCTTTTGACGGTGGCGGTTCCGAGCGCGTTCGCGCCGTCCAGGAACTGAACGGTCCCGGTGGCCGAGGCCGGCGACACGGTGGCTTTGAGGGTCACCGATTGACCCGTCACCGACGGGTTCGGGGAAGAGGACAAGGACACGCTGGAGGCGGCCTTATTGACGGTCTGCGCCAGCGCCGGCGACGCGCTTCCCGCGGAGTTGGCGTCGCCGCTATAGACGGCGGTGATGGAATGAGCGCCCGCGGCCAGCGTGGAGATGGCTATCGAGGCCACGCCGCTAGAGACGGTCGCCGTTCCCAGAGCCTTCGCGCCATCCAGGAACTGAACCGTGCCCGTGGCCGAAGCCGGGGACACCGCCGCCGTGAAGGTCACGGCTTGAGCCACCGTGGAGGGGTTCACCGACGACGCCAGCGTCAGGCTGGTGTTGGACTTGTTGACGATCTGTGTCAGCGCGGCCGAGGTGGCCCCGTTGCAGTTGGCATCGCCAGTGTATACGGCGGTGATGGAGTGGCTGCCCGCTGCCAGCGGGGCGCCGATCACTGCCGTGCCGCCGCTCAGCACCGCCGTTCCGATGGCTGTGGCGCCATCCAGGAACTGTACGGTGCCCGTCGCCCCCGCCGGCGCTACCGTCGCGGAGAACTGCACCGGGGTCCCGCTCACCGATGGATTCAGCGCGGAACTTACCGTTACCGAAGCGGTGGCCTTCGTCACGATCAGTGTCTCCGGCGCCGCCGACGTGCTTGGCGCGTTCTTGTCGTCTCCGCTATACACGACCGTGAACACGTGCGTACCCACGGCCAGGTTCGGCAGGGAGAAGGTTGTGGGAGAGCCGATCAGCGGAACCGTCGCCATCGGCTTCCCGCCGTCCAGCAACTGCAACGTGCCGGTGGCCGTGAAAAGCTTGGTCACCGTCTGGTTTACCACGGCGGCGACGACGGCGGGCTGGCCGAACACAATGGTCCCGCCTGCCGAGTTGATATAGGTCGCCGTGGTGGCCTTCGTCACCGTCTGCGAGACCGCCGCGGAGGTGCCAGCCGCTGTGTTGGCGTCACCGCTAAAGACCGCCGTGATCGAATGCGCGCCGACGGCCAGCGTGGAGACCACCAGCCCGGCACTGCCGTTGCTTAGCGTCACGGTTCCGAGCACTGCCGCTCCGTCAAGGAACTGGACCGTGCCAGTGGCCGAAGCGGGAGTCACCCCCGCGGCGAAGAAGACGTCCTGGAAGATCTGCGCCGGATTCAGAGCCGACTGGAGAGTCACGCCCGAGGCAATCTTGTTGACGGTCTGCGCTACCGGGGCCGATGTGCCGGGTACCGTGGTCGCGTCACCGCTATAGACCGCCGTGATGGAGTGCCCGCCCGGCGATAATGTCGAGACCGCGAGCGTTGCCGTTCCGCTGGCGAGCGTGGCGCTTCCGAGCGCTGTCGCGCCATCCAGGAATTGCACCGTCCCGGTCGCCAGGGATGGCGTCACGGTGGCGGTGAAGGTCACGCCCTGCCCGTAGGGCGCGGGGTTCAAAGAAGACCCTAGCGCTACCGTGGAAGTGACTTTGTTGACGGTCTGCATCAAGACCGCCGATGTGCTGCCTGCCGTGGTCGCGTCGCCGCTGTAGACCGCCGTCAGCGAGTGGACTGTGCCCGCGATCAGGGTGCTGGTGGTGAATGACGCGGCTCCAAAGGCCAACTGGACCGTGCCGAGCACTGTGGAGCCATCCAGGAATTGCATGGAGCCGTTAACCTGGGAAGGGGATACGGTGGCGGTCAATGTGATGGACTGGCCGGCCGCGGACGGGTTCGCCGACGACGTGAGTGTCACGGTGGAAGGCGCCGTGGTGACGGTCTGGGTCGTCGAAGCCGTCCAATTGCCGTACCCATTGTAACCGCCGAATGCCGCTGTGAGGGAGTTCACGCCTATGGTGAGACCCCATGGCAGCGAGGGATCGCTCAGCGTGATCGAGGCAGTACCGTTGTTGACATACGCGGAGCCAAGATTCTGTCCGTTCTTCTTGAATTGAACCTGGCCCATGGCCGAGCTTGGCGAGACCGTGAAGAGTAAGGTGACCGCCTGCCCATACGCCGACGGATTCGGGGAGGAAGTCAGCGTCCCTGTGACAGGCATGATGATGTTCGCGCTTCCGGCCGCAAGGCTACTGCCATAGTTCGCGTCGCCGCTATACGCGATCGTGAAGCTGTGCAGCCCCATGGCCGGGGAAGAGAGCGTCAGGTTAGCGATGCCGCCACTTAGCGGCGCCGTTCCCAGTGAAACGCCGTCTTCGGTGAACTGCACCGTGCCGGTGGCCAGGGATGGCGTCACGGTGGCGATCAGCGTGAGCGGTTGGCCGGCGAGCGGCGCCGCCTTGTCCATGCTGAAGGCCAGGGTGGTTGCGAACCTCACGACCTGCGAGACGGCTGGGCTGGTACTGCCAAGGTAGTTCGGGTCTCCGCTATATACCGCTGTCAGCGAATGCGCGGTTCCGGCGGCAAGGGTGCTGGTGGGAAAATAGGCGGTACCGCCCGTGAGCGAAACGGAGCCAAGCACGGTGGCGCCATCCAGGAACTGCACCGTGCCATTCGGCACACCCGGAGCGGCTGCGACTGTGGCCACGAGCGTTATGGTATCGGTAGTGAGGGCCGGGTTTGGCCAAGAGGTGAGTGTCACCGTGGATGCCGCCTTGGCCACCGTCACGACGACGGCGGGCGAGGTGCTGGCCCCATAGTTAGGATCGGCACTGTTGAATACCGCAAAGAGCGAGTTCGAGCCGCCTTGCAGCGAGTTTAACGACAGTTGGGCCTGGCCGTTGACGACGTTCACCGAGGCCAGTTGGAGGTTACCAATGCGGAAGCTTACGGAGCCGGGTACGGTGGCCGGCGACACCGTCGCCGTCAGCGTCACTGGAGAGCCGTAGACCGAGGAAGTCGGAGTGGCCGAAAGCGTGGTTGTAGTTGGCGCTCCGACCACCTGCGTCAAGGTAGCCGAAGTACTGGGAAGGTTCCAGCCATCGCCTTGATATTGGACGGTAAGGGCATAGCTGCCCCCGCCGAATGACTGGCTGAACGTCGCCACGCCGTTTGACAAAGCGGCGCTGCCCAGGAAACTCTGCCCCAGCATCAGATAGGCGTATCCAGTCGCTGAGGATGGGGAAACCGTGGCGGTGAGCGTAACGTACTGGCCCCCGGTGGACGGGTTTGGATTCGATGTGACGGCGACCGTGCTTGCCGTCCGGATAGTGTTTTCGGCGACGGTCGCCAGGCTCAGGTTGTCGGCCGCATCGCCGCCGTATACCGCTCGCACCTGGTAGCTGGCGGTGTTCTGGGTGGGAAGGGTCCAACTGAAACTCGCGGCGCCGTTGCTGACGGGCACTGAACCAAGGAACGCCGGGGCCGGCGTGTCGTTGTAGAACCGGAAGCTGCCCGTTGCCGTTGCCGGAGAGACGGTGGCCTGCAACGTTACCACACTCGCCGACGCCGCCGGATTCGGCGACACCGTAAGGGTCGTAACCGTCGGCGGGGTGTAAAAGATCTGGCGTAGACGGGAATTATAGTCGGCAATCACCAGCCGGTTGGCGACCGGGTCGAATCCGAATCCCATCAAGCCAATATAGGTCTGGGTGGAAAGGATGTCGTCGTATCCGAAAGAGCTGCCGCCACTGTTATTGCCGATCGTGGCAATGATTCCGGACGTGTCTACTCTTCGAAGCTTGTAGTCCGCGAGGAATAGATTGCCGGCCGGGTCCAGTGCGATGAATCTCGGACTGACCGCGGCCAACAGGGCGGATTGACCATCCGCGTCGCCGCCGGTATGCGCAATCTCGCCGTTTCCCGCGACGGTGGAGATGATGCCCGTGGCAAGATCCACGCGCCGTACCCGGTTATTGTTGTGGTCGGCGATGTACAAGCCCCCGTTGTAATAGAAGATCTGCTCCGGATCGCTGAGTTGAGCGCCGAGCGCCGGTCCTCCATCGCCGACCGGCGCGCAACAAGATACGCCCCCCGCGACGTAGCCCGCGAAGGCTGTAATTATGCCGGTCACTGCGTCTACTTTCCGAACCTGGTTGGCGCCACTGTCGGACAAATACAAGTTGCCGGCATTGTCGAACGCGATCCCCTCCGGGTACCCGAGACTGGCGGCGGAGAAGGGGCCGCCGTTCCCGGCCGAAGCTGAACTCCCGGTGCCATAGCCCTGGATGAGGCCCGAATTGAGATCCACACTCCGGATCTTGTAAGCGCTAGAGTCCACGAACCATACTCGAGAGCCGAAGACAGCGATCTGTTTGACGATGCCGATGCTTGCGGAAAGAGCGGGTCCACCGTCGCCGGAACTGCCGGAGACGCCGTTGCCGGCGATGGTGTTGATAATGCCATCGGGACCGATCTTGCGGATCCTGTAATTGTCGGCGAAATAGATATTGCCGGCGGCGTCCCCCGTGGGGACGGCAACATTGCAGAGGGTTGCCGCCGATGCCGGTCCTCCATCGCCGCTGAAACTGCAGGCGTAGGCGTTTCCCGCAAGCGTTGTGATAACGCCTTGCGCAGTCACGGGGCTACAGACTATTCCGAGGCCGGTAGCGATACAGGCGAGTTTCACAAGTAGCTTCAACGCGGCTTGGTGTCGGATCACGGGTCTTGTCCTCGTTAGTTGGAGTCGGCATGCCCGCCCGGCTGACCGTAACGGGCAGACACGCAGAAATAGGATATCACGCACCTGTTCCTCTGAAATAGGGCCATTGGTTAGAGCCGCCACACGGCTGCCCGCCAGACCCATCGGCGCCATGGCCCAATCTCATTGGAAACACACCCGGAAAGTGCGCCCGAGGGACGGGTCGGTATCCGGTAACTTCCCGATAGCTAACGTTAAGACGAAATCTGGCATCGTGGCGGCCTCGGCAGTCGCCGCCGTTCCCTGGGGCGCCGTGGCATGATGGAACCTGGAGTGCGTACTATCGCCAACGGTACCCGGCTGAACGTCAACACGGATGACAAACCGGTGGCAGCGTCCGCCGCCGCGGTTTCGGTAGCCGATCTGTGGAAACGGTACGGTGCAGCCGAGGCGGTTTGCGGCGTCAGTTTTGAAGTCGGGGCAGGCCAGGTTTTCGGACTGCTGGGGCCCAACGGCGCCGGCAAAACGACCACCCTCGAATGTATCCTCGGATTGCGGCAGCCCGACCGCGGTTCGATTCGGATCGACGGGTTGGATATCCGGACGCACGCGACTCAAGCGAAACGGCTGGTGGGCGCGCAGCTTCAGGCAGCCACACTGCAGGACAAGATTACCCCGCGACAGGCGCTGGATCTTTTCGGTTCGTTCTACGCACAATCTTCTGCCGCCGGCGAACTCCTCCGGCGCTTCGATCTTGAGGTTAAAGCCGATGTCCCCTTCGCGACGCTTTCCGGAGGGCAGCGGCAGCGATTGTTTCTTGCGCTGGCAGTCATAAACCGGCCCACCTTGCTGGTGCTCGACGAGCCCACGGCCGGTCTCGATCCGCAAGCCCGCCGCCAGTTGCACATGCTGATTCGCGAGATGCGATCGGAGGGCAGGACGGTCCTTCTCAGCACTCACGATCTGGAAGAAGCCGGTCAGTTGTGCGACCAGATCGGCATTATGGATGGCGGCCGGATCGTCGCGGTCGCGCCGCCGGCTGAATTGATCGGCCGCTCCCAGGCGCCGGCGCGGGTGATTGTGCGAACGGTCCCGCCGCTGGCGCGCACCGTCGTGGATGCGCTGCCCGAAGTAATCGGGGCCACTTACGGCGACCGCGGTTGGGTTTTGGAGACACGGGCGCCGAATCGTGTGCTGGCGGACCTGGTGCGGCGGGTGGACGAAGCGGGGGCCGAGTTGATCGGCGTTGAGCTGCACGGGCCGTCGTTGGAAGACGTATTTATCGAACTCACGGGCCGGCCCTGGTCTGGCGGAGACTCGCTGGCGGGAGCTTCATGAGGGCGCTCCCGGAACTTAATGGATGGATCCGGCATTTCCTGCTCACGATTTACTTGAATTTTCACAACCCGCAGGCAATCGTGTACGGCTATCTCGTGCCCGTGTTCTTTCTGGTGGCGTTCGGTAGTGTGTTCAGAGCCGATACTCCGCCGTTGCTGGCCCAGATGGGCCAGATCGTTACCATCACCATACTCGGTGGAGCGTGTTTTGGATTTCCGACCGCGCTGGTGGCTGAACGCGAACAGGGCATCTGGCGCAGTTACCGCTTATTGCCCATCCCGATTCCGTGGCTGGTTTTCAGCGCCATGATGGCGCGGGTGCTGATTGTCGCCTCCGCTGTCCTGATTCAAGTGGCCATCGCCCGGGCCGTTTATGGCACCCCTTTGCCCACTCACCCCGCAGCGGCGGCGCTGGCATTTCTCTTTGTGACCGGCGCCTTTCTTGGCATAGGTTTGCTGATCGCGGCGCTGGCCGACAACGTGCCCGCGGTTCAGGCGCTTGGCCAGTGTATTTTTCTTCCTATGATTATGATCGGCGGAGTGGGAGTGCCGTTGGCAGTCCTGCCGGTTTGGGCGCAGCGGATGGCCGGCTTTATGCCGGGACGTTATGCGGTTGAGGTCCTGCAACCCTGCTTTGATGGACTGAATGGACTCCACGGCGCCGGATTCCGGCTGGGGGCGTTGGCCGCGATCGGTCTGGCCGCGGGGGTTGGCGGGACGAAGCTCTTCCGCTGGGAAGCAGGCCGGCGGATCGCCCGGCCCGCACGCTGGTGGGTCGTCGCCGCCTTAACCGCATGGGGAACAGTGGGCGTCGTCGCCTGGCAAACGGGGCGGTTGCAGCCCATCTTGCCCGAAGCGGGAGCGTGGGCTAACATCACGGAGGCGCAAATCGCACAAATCGGCTTTGACGGTCTGCCAGGCGACAACGATCTGGTCGCGCCCCTGGCTCCGCCCATTCCGGATCCGGCGCAAACCAATGAGTTCGCCCCCAGGTTGCGCCTCTGGCCGCAGGGAAAACTCGACGACTCCGGTCAGAGCATCCGCAATCTTGTCTGCATTGCCGCGGTGGCCGATCTTTGCGCCGATCCGCGAGAGGCGGAGATTGCCCGGCTGGTGTTTCGGCGGATCGAAAGGGGGTTTGAACCCGCCGTGGCGCGTCAGGCTCTCGCCTGGATCGTCCTCAGTCCCGAAGATGGCCGGGCTCTGACGAAGGCTCCCGAGCTGGGGCTCTTCCGGCATCCTCCGGAACGGCTCGTCCGTCAGCGCAGCGTCGTCTACGCGGAGAAATACCTCGGCCGGCTGCTTGGGAAGATTCCGGATTGATCGGTGGTGGGATAATGGGAGGCATCGTCTCCAGCATGAACCCGGACTCCGATCTCTTGCCCATTCTCGGAAACCCCTCGAACCTTCTTCCCGGCAAGGGACAAGAACCGGCCCGGGAATCCGGCAATCTGGCGATTCGCCGCCTGGCGGCGCTGGGGATTCTGATTGCGGGTGCGGCCTTCCCCGCCTGGATCGCCGCCGTTTTGGAGCATACCCCGCAGACACGGGATATCCATATCGAGGCCTATCGCTACGGTTTCAGTCCGGCGCGCATCAAGGCCAATCGCGGGGATCGCCTGCGGCTTACTTTTTCGACCCGCGATACGGGCCAGAGTTTCTTCTTCCAGGACTACGATCTTCACGTCTCCATCACTCCCGGCAATAAGCTGGTATCGGTTCAGCGGCTCTCACAACCCGACGATCCCCCAGCGCTGATGGAGACAGTGGAATTGGTGGCGGGACTTCCAGGATGGCAGGGATGGCTCATTTCCAAATCACAGTTTCGCAATCATACCTACAATGGCCCGTTGCATGGAACAGAGCGGGGGGAATTGATCGTCAGCCCCAATTTCCTGCTCTGGGGAAGCCTGGGACTGTTGGTGGCGATTCCGTTAGCCGGTTTGATGGTAACCGGCCGCCGCCCCGCCGGCCGGTCTGAAAGCCGCCCGCTCAACTTATTCGGACTTTTTCCCTGGCTCAAGCGAGTCGTAAAGGCTCCTTCCTTTCAATTTAACTTCGCTCTCCCTATGTTGGGGGTATTCTGGTTGATCATCCTGACAGGCCTGTTCGGCACCAAGGTTGCCGGACGCAACGCGGGTCCTATGATCATATGGGTCCTCTGGCTCTCCGCCCTGATCATCCTGCTTGTGCCCATCGGCGGAAGGATTTGGTGCACGGTGTGTCCGCTCCCCCTGCTGGGGGAATGGTTGCAGCGGCTCCGGCTTACCCGAAATCCGGAAGAGTTGGAAAACAAGTCCCCACGCCGGATATTCGGCGTGCCCCTGATTTGGCCCACCTGGCTGAGCAACGCCTGGCCGCGCGTGCTGCTTTTTCTTCTGCTGGGAACCTTCAGCACCACCATAGTGGCACTGCCTCCCGCAACCAGTTGGATGTTGATCGGCCTTGTCATCCTGGCCATTGTTGTTTCAATCTTTCCGGAGCAACGGCTGTTTTGCCGATACCTTTGCCCGATTAATAGTTACATCAGCCTCTACTCCACCACCGGGCGTGTTACGGTGCGGTCCATTTCTTCCCAAACATGCTCCGGCTGCAAAGAGAAGTTCTGCCTTACGGGCAGCGTCAAAGGCTGGGGATGCCCGTACGGACTTTGCGTGGGTGAAATCGACCGGAACAACGATTGTGGAGCGTGCATGGAGTGCGTGAAGACCTGTGCCTATGATAATGTCGCGGTCTTCTGGCGCAATGCGGGATGGGACAAAGATATCGCCAGTTATGGCGAGGTTTGGCAGGCAATCGTCATGTTTGCCCTGGCTTGCCTGTACTGCATCATTAACCTGGGCTCCTGGGACAGGATTCGGGACTGGATCGATATAGTGGACAAGAAGAACTGGGGTACTTTTTCAGTTTACGCCGTGGTTGTGTGGGTGGTATGCCTTGGAGTTCTGCCTCTCCTGTGGTACCTGCTGGCACGGATCGGAATTGGTCTCGGTAGATCGGCTATGGCCACGAATACTCACTTTCGGGTAACCAGCGCGGCGCTGATACCCATCGGATTAGCCTGCTGGATAGCCTTTGCGCTGGCCACCGTGCTTTCGATGATGACCTTCCTGCTCCAGAGCCTGTCGGATCCGTTCAATTGGGGATGGAATCTCCTGGGCATGGCGGGTAGCCGCTGGCACATCGTCTGGTCTGCGGCCATCCCGTGGCTGCAGGTAGCTTGTGTTCTCATAGGCGCTGCCTATTCGATCAAGACGCTCTATCATTGCTGGCTCGACGACGCGTCGCCGAGGCGCCGGGCAATCATGGGATCCCTTCCGCTCGGATCGTTCCTGTGGATGGCTGCCGCGGGTATGATCTGCTTTTTCGCCGGGTAAGGGGGAGAGGAAGGATGAAAGAGGGATTTGTCAGACCGAAATCACCCGGGAAAAGACGCTCCTCCGTGCTGCCGGGTCTCAGGATCGCCGCTGTCATGCTGGGTGTCCCATTGCTGGTTCTCTTCTACCAGGCACACCACTCGGGCCTCTCCATGGAACAAGTGTTCGAGCATATCTTCAAAGGCGCCCGGAAAGCGGATACGGAAGAGAGCCCCGCGAAACTCGCGCATGGCAAGAAGATCGACTTTCTGACGCCGGTTCCGATTGGATTCCCGTCGACCGATCCTCCCCGGATCGGCAGCTTCCAGATTGTGGATCTCGACAAGGATGGCCTTCCGGATATCCTGGTGGCGGACATGCGGGCCAATCGTGTCGGCTGGATCCGGCAATTCCCAGCCGGGGTTTATACGGAAAGATGGATCAGCCCCGTGCTCCCGGCCCCCGCCCATGTGAGCGCCGTCGATATCGATAAGGATGGCGACCTGGACGTGCTGGTGGCTTGCATGGGTCAGCTTTTCCCCAGCAATGACAAGATCGGCTCGGTGGTAATCCTGGAGAACGATGGCAAACAGAACTTCACTCCGCATACCATCATCGATCACATTGCCAGGGTCACCGACGTGCGTGCCGCCGATTTCAACGGCGACGGCCGTCTCGACCTGGTCGTGGGCCAATTCGGTTACGATGACGGCGAGACCCGCTGGATGGAGAACCTCGGTAACTGGCAATTCCGCTCGCACATACTGCAGAGCCTCTCCGGAGTAATACACGCCATTCCCGTGGATATCGATAACGATGGCGACATGGATATCGTCAGCCTGGTTAGTCAGGAATGGGAGGAGGCCTATGTCTTTGAGAACGATGGACACGGTAATTTCAAGTCGCACCTGATTTGGGGCAGCACCAATGAAGACTATGGCTCCAGCGGCATCAGACTGGTCGACCTGAACCAGGATGGATTAGTGGACATCCTGCTCACCAATGGGGATGCCTTCGACTATCTGCCCCCACGCCCACGGCCCTGGCACAGCGTCCAATGGCTCGAAAATAAGGGCAGTTTCAAGTTCGAGCATCATTCCATCGGCCTTTTTCCGGGAGCCAGCGCCGCCGTTGCGGCCGATTTCGACGGCGATGGCGATCTGGATATCGCCGCCGTCAGTTGTTACAACTTTTGGGAGCGGCCGGACTCGCAGAGCATCATCTGGTTTGAGAACGATGGCAAAATGAACTTCACACAGCATGACATCAGCCACTCTCCGACGCATCTCATCAGCCTGGAAGCGGCGGACATGAACGGAGATGGAAAACCCGACCTGGTTTCCGTACGGATGGACGTCTATTCGCCGTTTACCAATGATGGGCGCGTGGTGCTCTGGCTCAATCACTGGGGTCAGCCGCCGCCGAAGGTCGGCCGGATGTTCCCGGAATCGAAGTTATTTCAGATTTCCGATCTCTTGCCGGGAGTAGTCTATCCTACACGATAAGATGGGACTCCTAAAGCTGGGCGGGCTTGCCGTGGCGCTGGGGGTGGGCACATGGCTGCTGTCCGCCATCCTGCTCCCGGCCAGGTTGCCGGAGGATTTTCCAAAGTTGCCGGATGTGCGGACGCTGAACCCGGGCCTTCGCGCGCAGCTAGAGAGCGCGGACAAGGAGGCCCGGCGGCACCCTGGATCGGCCCAAGCTCTCGGGAAACTCGGGATGGCTTACCATTCAAACCTCTTTCTCGATCAGGCCGCGCGTGCCTATCGGATTGCCGCGCGGCTGGCTCCCGGCGACTATCAATGGGTATATTGTCAGGCATTCCTCGAGGAGGAGACCGGGAACGAAGAGGAACAGTTCAAGTCATTGCAGCAGACACTGCGGCTCAAGCCCGATCACGTCCCTGCGCTGCTGAAGATGGCTGACGGCGCTTTCAAGCGGGACAGGCTGGACGAAGCCGCGCATTATTATGAAATGGCCGCCAAGGTGCCCGATAGCGGCTCCTCCCTGCAAGCTGTTTTCGGACTAGGCCGCGTTGCGGCGCGCCGCCAGGAGTGGAACAAAGTTATCGAGTATATCGCTCCGCTGTCACGCACCTATCCGGATTTGCAGCCACCCTACGAATTGCTCCAGGAAGCCTATGCGGCGCTCGGGCAGCCGGACAAGGCCGCGGAGGCGCGCGAGAGCATTCCCTTAACCAGGTTTAAGTCCGTGCCCCCTCCGGACGATCCTTTGAACGAGCAATTGATCGGTCTTTGTTATTCTTCCACGCGTTTGCTCAAACAAGCCGGCCTGCTGAGCCATCTGGGATATCCGGACCGGGCGATTCAAGTAGCTCGCCGCGCCGCTGAAGCGGAACCCACGGACCCGGATATCCGGGAGTTCATCGCTTACACGCTGCTCACCTCCCACGGAGACAAACCGGAGGCGATCGATGAAGCCCTGACGCAGCTTGGTGAGTGTCTCCGGCTTAGGCCGGACGATCCGGTGCCCTTGTGGCGTTTCACCAATCACTTCTTCGACACTCCCAAGACGGCCGCGGCCGTGGAACGGCTGCGCGCTCTTTTGCGCCCGCATGCCAATCGCGCCGAGGCCCATTTTTACCTGGGCCTGGTTGCCAACGCGAAGGGAGAGACCGGGGAAGCGCTCTCCCAATTCCAGGCCGCTCTGAAGAACGATCCCAATAACTCCGGAATCTACGACAAGCTCGGCGTTGTTATGGCCAGCGCCGGGAAGTTCGACGGCGCAATCGCGTATTTTCAAAAAGCCGTCCAACTGGCCCCGATGAGTCCGGTCGCCCATTTCGACTTGGGTTTTGCCCTGTTGCAGCGAGGCAATGACGGCCAGGGATTGAAAGAGCTCGGTGAAGCGCTCCGGCTCAAGCCGCACGATGCCGCCACGCACATTTGCATAGGATTCGCGCTCTTGAATTCGAAGCGAATCGATGAGGCGATTCCGCATTTCCGCGAGGGGCTGCGCTACAAGCCGGGTGACGCCGATGCCCACTATGGTCTTGCTTCCGCGCTTGCCATGCAGCGGAAGCGGGAAGACGCCGTCATAGAGGCGCGGGAGGCTCTCAGGCTGCGGCCGGATTATCGGGCAGCACAGGAACTGCTTCAACGCCTCGAGCATTGAACGGACTTCGTACTCCTACAACACCGGCGAATCGTCCCCCAACAATGCCTTGCGCACGATCTTGACCGGCGGGTATCCCTGCCCCAGGAACGCATCGTGGAAACCCTGCAGCGTATACTTACCGCCTTTCATCTTCTTGTAATCTTCGCGTAACTTCAAGATCTCCAACTTACCCAGCGTGTACACCAGATAAGTCGGATCGCTGGTGCCGCGTTTGGCTTCCTTCTCCGCTACCGGCCGGACCTGGTAGCCTTCCTTGACGAAAAACTCCACCGCCTCCTCCACGGTCATCTTTCCGGTGTGCATCTGTATCCCGGCGATGAAGCGCGCATTCCGCAACAGCGCATCCTGCAACTGCCCCAGCCGCAACTTCAGGTCTCCCTTGCCGTAGCCTTCATCCAGCATCATCTGCTCGGTGTAGTGCGCCCAGCCTTCCGCATTGGACGCGCAGCCCAGCAGCTTGCGAACCTTGGAGGGTGCGCGCGCGTTCCACACGAACTGCGTGTAGTGTCCCGGGTAAACTTCGTGCACCGCCGTGCTGATGATAGTCCCCCGGTTGAACCCTTGCAGATACTCCTCGGTCTCTTTGGCGTCCCACGTCTTCTCGGGTAGCGTGACGTTGAAGAACGCCTCCTTGGCGATTTTCTCGAACGGACCGGGCGTGTCCATCGACGCGGTGGTCAGCGCCCGCATGAAGGGCGGCGTCTCCTCCACAATCGGCGGCACCTTGGAAGGAATGGTCACGATCCGGTTCGTCACGATGAACTCACGCAACCCGCTCAGCACGTCGCGGAAACTCTGCATCAGCTTCGCCGCCGCCGGATGGTCCAACATGGCTTCGTTCAGGATCTGCCCGGCGGTGCGCGATGGGTCCACCTGCGCCGCCACCCGCGTGAACTCCTGCTGATTGCGCCGCAGGTCTTCCTGGCCGATTTCGAGCAGCCGCTCCAGCGGGATATCCACCATCTCGTCGTAGAGCAGCTTCTGGCGGTAGGTCTCGGCGCCGATCCGGAAGTCGCCGTGAGATCGCGGCAACAGGTCCGTCTTGAGGAATGCCTCATAGCCGGTGAGCGCCTCGATCGCTCCCTGATTGGCCTTCTGGAATTCCGCCAGCAGCGCTCCATCGCTCACATTTTTGAAGGCCGCGGGCACGTCGTGCTGGAAGAAGCTGACGATGCCCGGCATTTGTTCCAGCGCAATTTCGGTGTAAATTCGCGGTGGGTTCTTCAGGTTCTCGCGCGCCGATTGAAGCAGCCGCGGCACCAGCTTTTCGCGCGCGATGGCGGATTTCAGCCGCGCCGCCGCCGGCGCGAAGTTGCGGCTCATGACGACAAACACGGCGCTAGAGACGCCCGAGGAGTAGACATCCGGATTTTTCTCCCACGGGCGGACCACTTCCAACGTCAGCAACTGCCCGCGAATTTGCGCCAGCACAAGTTCCCGATCGGCCGCCGCGCCCGGCGAGAGTCCGCGGGCATCGAAGCTCTCCACCTCCTGTTCGAACTTGTGGAGCGCCGCCGTCTGCGCCTCGATATCGGCGCGCGACCCGGAAGGCAACATCGCGTCGTACTGATGGAACCCCGCCTGCGTGCCTTGCACGGGATCGTATTGGAACACCACTTCGTCAAAAAAGCGGTCGGCCAGCTTGCGGAAATCGCCGTCGCGCCCTTGCGCCAGGCACACACCGGCCAGCAGAAAAATCGACATAATTCGAGACACCTTCATGAAGTCGATTATAGCGATCAAATCCATGCAACTTCCGCGCGTTTCTTTCGTCTAATTGTGCAGGAGACAAGGGCTATGAGCAACGCGGTAGACAGATTGAAGCTCGCCGAGGCAGTTCTGGCCCTGATCGAGCAGAAGCGCCTGGAAACGGGTGATGAGTCGCTCGGAGCCGCCATCGAGCGCGTCGTCCTCAACACTCAATTCCAGGAGATCGAAGCCGAAATCCTGGAGAACCCCGGCGCCATCGAGCCGTGGCTCATCCGCCGCCGCCGCCCCGATTGATGCGCGGCCCTCAGCCTTTCTGCTTCTTCTTGATGCTGCGGTAGACGCCGTAGCCCGCCAGTCCAAGCAAGGCGCCTGCCACCGCGCCAACACCAATCACCAGGCCGGCGGACAATCCGGTCGCCACCCCTTGCGCCGCCAGTTCCAGGACGCCCACCGACGCGCCGCCCGCCGTGCCCACCCCGGCGCCCACCCCGGCCGCCGCCGCCGCTCTTGCCTTTTCTTTTTCAGCTTCCGTCATTTCACGATCCCCGAGACAGCCCTGCGAGCAGGGCACTATTCTATTGTATCGGCCGACGGTGCCCATGCGCGCAATGCGACCCAATGGGAGCTTGCTCGCCGCCATCCTCATTTTCGCCGCCACCTACCTGGTTCTCGCCGTCGGACGCATCCCCTTCCTGCGGGTGGACCGCACCACGTGCCGCTGACCATTCTGAGCCTGGCGGCCGGCGTCTGGATGTTAAACTAGCGGCTTGTCCTCACAGCTCTCGCGGACCGGAGAGTGGTTCCTGCACTCCGGAATTCAACAACCTGACGGCGGCGTAGCCCGCTACTACCTGGTGGACGCCGGCCGCAACCTGCCCGCCTCCACCGAGATCACCGGCTACACAGCCAGCGCCTTCGTCTATCTGCACTCCGTCACCCACGACGCCCGCTACCTGCCGCGCGCCGTCTCCGCCGCCCGCTACCTCACCGGCGCCTGGGACGCCGCATCCCAGACCATGCCGTTCGAAATCGCGCCCGCCGCCTTCAGCTACTTCTTCGATTGCGGCATCGTGGTGCGCGGCCTGCTGGCCGTTTGGCGCGCCACCGGCGAGCAGGAATTCCTCGACGCCGCGGTGGCCACGGGCGATTCCATGGCGCGCGATTTCCCGAGTCCCGCCGGCGATTACCATCCCATCCTCGCCCTCCCATCCAAGACGCCCATCCCGCGCGATCCCCTACGCTGGTCGCGCACCGCTACCTGCTACCAGTTGAAATCCGCCATGGCCTGGTGGGATCTTTTCGAGGCCACCGGCGAAACCCGCTTCACGGAACCCTACGAGCGCATGCTGGCTGCCTCCCTGCGCAGCTACGCCGAGTTCCTCCCCGGCCACGCCGAGCGCCCGAAAGTGATGGACCGCCTGCACGCTTTCTGCTATTTCCTGGAAGGCCTGCTGCCGCGCGCTAGCGAAGCGCGCTGCGCCGCCGCCCTGCGCGACGGCATCGGCCGCGCCGCCAGCCACCTGCGCACCATCGCCCGCGAGTTCGAACGCGCCGACGTCTACGCCCAGTTGCTGCGCGTCCGCCTCTATGCCGATTGGCTCGGCGCCGTCCCCCTCGACCTCGCCGCCGCCGGGAGCGAGGCCGCCCAACTCGCCGCCTTCCAGGCCGCCGATGCCGATCCGCGCATGAATGGGGGATACTGGTTCGGACGTAAGCGCGCCGGGCACCTGCCGTTCATCAATCCGGTTTCGGCCGCCTTCGCCACGCAGGCCCTGGAATTGTGGGAGACCAGCCGGACGGGCGGCGCGCAGCCGCACCGCCACCTGCTGATTTAGCGTTGACCCCGAAAATCAAGCTCGCGTTCTTGAGCGGCACCGAAGACCTGAACCGGCGCCTCATCGAGCATCTGCGCGCCCTCTATCCCGAATTGCCCCTCTGGGTGGTGGCCGATTTTCCCCCCGCGGATCCCAGCCTCAAGTGGATCCGCTACCGCGTCAACCGCAGTTTCGCCGAGAACCTGCGCCGCTGCCGCGAAGAGTTGCGCGGCCACAGCATCCGGCTGGCCGGCGTCATGCTGGTCCCCAACGTCCCCTTCCGCCGCATGCGCCTGCTCGCGCTCGTCCTGGGGCCGCGGGCTTTCCTCGCCTTCAACGAAAACCTCAACCACTTCATGCTCCGGCCGGGGTCCATCCCCGCCATCGCGCGTCACATCGCATGGCGGATTGGCAACGCGCTGCGCTGGAGCGTACGCGCCGCCCGCAAAGCCGATTGGCCGCTGCTGGCACGATATGCCACCGCCATGGTGGCGGGGATGGTGCGCTCAGTGGTGCGGCATTGGTGGGGCGGACCCCCTGGTCCGCGCGGGACGCCCTCGTCCCGCAGCCGGAACAGCGTGATGGGCGTCTTGCAGGGCGCGAGCAGGCCGACGGGGGCGTCGGCCGCGGTCCAGGGGGACCGCCCCACCAATGTAGCCCCCGGCGTCACCGTGGTCATCCCCTCCCGAACCGGCAAGGAACTGCTCCAGGCCCAACTTCCCGGACTTCTGGCGCAAGCTCCCGAGCAGATCGTCGTGGTCGACAACGGCAGCACCGACAGCACCGCCGAATGGCTGGCGCGCGAATATCCTCAAATCGAAGTGGTCCACTCCCCCGCCCCGCTTTCCTTCGCCCGCGCCGTCAACCTCGGTATCGCCCGTGCCCGCTGCTCGCACGTCTGCCTGCTCAATAACGACATGCTGTTGGAGCCCGGCTTCTTCGCGGCGCTCGAACGCGCCTTCGAGCAGGTTCCCGATCTCTTCTGCGCCACCGCGCAGATCCAGTTTCCCCCCGGCGTCCGCCGCGAGGAGACCGGCAAGACCGTGTTCGCGCAGGGTACGCCTACGGACTTCCCCGTGCGCTGCGATGTGCCCCTGCCCGGCGAAGACGGCAGCTACGTGCTCTACGGCAGCGGCGGCTGCACGCTCTACGACACCGCCAAACTGCGCGCGCTGGGCAATCTCGATGAGATCTACGACCCCGCCTACGTGGAAGATCTCGACCTGGGCTACCACGCCTGGCAGCAGGGCTGGCCCAGTGTGTACGTGGCCGGCGCAGTCGTCGAGCACCGCCATCGCGCCACCACCGCGCGCTTCTTCAGCGAAGAGCAACTTGCCCGCATCCTGGAGATCAACTATCTGCGCTTCGTCGCCCGCGCCGTGAGCGACCGCAAAGTCTTTGGCCGCCTCTGGACGCAGGCGATCCGCCGATTGTTGCTGCGCCAGGGTCCTCTCGGCCCCGCCGCCGGCATCGCCCTCCGCGTCACACCGCGGTTCCCGGTCGCTTACTCCGAGGACCTTTTCCTGGCTCTCACCGATGGCAGCGTCAGCGTGTTCCCCGGCCGCCCCGCCACTGGCAAACCGCGCGTGCTGGTGGCCAGCCCCTACCTGCCCTTCCCGCTCTCCCACGGTGGCGCCGTCCGCATGTACAACCTCATGCGCCGCGCCGCCAGCGAGTTCGACCTGCTGCTGGTCGCCTTCACCGAACAGGCCGCGCCGCCGCCGCCCGAGGTACTCGATCTCTGCGCCGAGGTGGTGCTGGTCCGCCGCGCCGGCAGCCACGACCTGCCCTTCACCGGGCGTCCCGAGGTGGTGGAAGAGTTCGCTTCCCCCGCCTTCCGCGCCGCCCTACAGCAGACCGTCCGCAAGTGGCGCCCCGCCATCGCCCAACTGGAGTTTACGCAACTGGCGCAGTATGCCCCCGATTGCGCCCCGGCCCGCACCATCCTGGTGGAACACGACGTCACCTTCGACCTATGCCAGCAGCTTCTGGCTCTTGACAACCGCTGGGAATTGCGTCGCGAACTCGACCTGTGGCGCAAATTCGAGATCGCCGCCTGGCGCAGCGTGGACCGCGTGGTCGCCATGAGCGAACAGGACCGCCGCATGGTGACCGCCGCGGGCGCCGTCACCCGCGCCGTCACGCTGGCTAACGGCGTCGATATAGACCGCTTCCGCCCCGCCGCCAACGCCGAGACCCCGGACCCGCGCCGCATCCTCTTCATCGGCAGCTTCGCCCACCGCCCCAACGTCATGGCGGTGGAATTCTTCGTCAACGAGGTATGGCCCCTGCTCCACGACGCGAGGCTCCACATCATCGCCGGCGCGCGGCACGAGCAGTACGCCGTCGCCTGCGATCTCGCGCAGCCTGGCATCGCGCTCGAAGGCTTCGTCGCCGATGTTCGCCCCGCCTACCGGCGCGCCGCTCTGGTGGTGGCGCCGCTCATGGCTTCCGCCGGCACCAACATCAAGGTGCTGGAAGCCATGGCCATGGGCAAAGCCGTCGTCAGCACTGCGGCTGGCGTCAACGGCCTCGATCTCAAAGGGGGCGAGGATTTCGTGCTGGTCCATACCGCCCAGGAAATGGCCGCCGCCATCGAACGCCTGCTGGCCGCTCCCGCCGAGCGTGCCCGCATCGAAGCCGCCGCCCGCACCCGTGTGGAGCGCGATTACAGTTGGGACACCATCGCCCGCGCCCAGTCCGCCCTCTACCGCGAACTGCTCGCGGAAGGCTGAAGAACAGGATCTGTGATACGCTGGCAAAACAGAGGGACCAAATGAGACGAAGAATTCTGGTAGTAGCCATCGCGGCCCTGGCCGGTTTGACCATGCCGGCGCAGGAAAAGAAGGGCGGCATTCTGCACCCGGAGATGAGCGTGGTAACCGGCACATGGGATAAGCCGGCGGCCACCATCGGGGTCAAGCCCGATCAGGCGTGGACCGCAACGTCGGTGGCAGCCGGCGTGGACAGCAAGCCGCAGCCCGGAAAGGCGGTCACCGTGGTGGGCGAAATCGTGGACTTCTCGTGCTACATCCAACTGGGGAAGCATGGCGAGAAGCACCGCGCGTGCGGGCAGAAATGCGTCAATAACGGCCAGCCGATCGGGTTGCTCGCCAAGGACGGGGCACTCTACATGCTGATGCCGGAAGAGCACGATCCCAGGCGCGACGGCGGGGTGGACGCGAAGGCTTTCGGCGTCGAACACATGGGGCATATCGTTGCCGTCAACGGCACGGCGGCCGAAGTGGGCGGGTACAGCGCCATCTACGTACAGGGGCTGACCAAGTAAGGGAGTTTCACTGAGGCACCAGGAAACCGCTCCCGACCCAGAAGGTACCCTCTTGGCCGGGAGCGGCTTCCACTCTACGGGAAACGCACCACGGTGAAATTCCTCAGCGTGACGGTTTCGGCGGAGAGCGCCGTCAGCGCCTGGAAATCCACCGTGATGCCGGCGGTATAATCGTCCGGCGATCTGCCCACGCCGGCGGCGAAGGCGAGCGAGGTGCCCCACGACTGGTGGCTCAACAGCGCGCCAGCGGCGGTTAGCGCGGCGTCAGCCCGGCCGGTAACCTGCGCGTCCACCGCCGACGCATTACGCGCCAACACCGTGGTGGCGCCCCAGAGCACGGCAAAACTGAAGCCTCCCGCGGTGCCGGAGTGGTCGAGGTCGAAGCGGACCTCCACGCGGTCTCCGGCCGTCAGAAAACCAGCGGGGATGGTGCAGGTCCCGATGCTCGCCAGGGTGCTCGAGTTAGTGGCCGCGCCGAGCCCGCTGCACAGCACCTGGGGATTGGGATAGAGCAGCGGCGTGTCGGTTGTGCCCCCAGCCACCCGGTAGCTGGCCACCAGGGTGTCGCCGGGTTGCGGCGCGGCCGCCGTGACGAACTGAATCTGGTTGCCGGACAGGGTAAAATCCTGCCCTGGCTTCTGCAATATGCCGTTGCGATAAATCGTCAGGCTGGCGGCGGGGCTGGGCACGGCGGACAGGGCGAAGGCGGTATTGGCGCCGTCCACCAGGCCTGCCGGCGCGTCGCCATCCACGAAACCCGGCTGCGTGCCGCCGCACGGTCCCGACGAGCCATCCACGCGGACGCAATCGGTGGGCGTACCGGTCACGGTCTCCATAGCGCCGGTGGAATTGACGAACGCCAGGCGTCCGGCGGCATATCCGGGGCCCTTGAGGGGGCGCGCACCCAGGTCGGCGAGCAGGCCAATGACGTCGGACTCCTGCGCGGGCGTGACGCCGGTGTCGGCTCCCGCCGCGCCTATGACGGAGACCCTTACGTCGCGTATGCGCAGCGGCTGCACGCTGGAAGGCACGGCCCAGGTCTCCTGAAACTGGACCAATCCGTCGCTGTTATAGACCACCGTGTAAAAAGCGGCCGGTGTGGCGGTCGTGGTGGGCACCAATTGCACTTGCAGGTTGCCGTTTACTACGGTAACGGTGGCGGCCTGCTGCATGATCGCAGAATGGTCGATGGCTTCAAAGCTGGTCCAACTGATGGACAAGGTGCCGTGGAAACGCGTGCCGTCGGCTTTGTACAGCACGTCCTGAATAGTGGTGAGCGGCGGGGCGGCGAACAACGACGTCGCCAGGCACACGGCCGCGAAAAACGAACGGAAAATCATGCTACCTCCGAGAAATGCAAAACCCGCACCGGGGGAGCGGTGCGGGTTTCG
>Ga0182021_10002264_pt1 | contig 22423 bp, 20 predicted proteins | sample 612E3MmetaG_FD_120493 | JGI IMG/M metagenome (GOLD analysis project Ga0182021, IMG submission 120493) | Permafrost microbial communities from Stordalen Mire, Sweden - 612E3M metaG (Illumina Assembly) | ecosystem: Environmental > Terrestrial > Soil > Wetlands > Permafrost | place: Sweden... | reverse complement strand
GGTCTTTAACTTGACTGAGTAACTCTTCAATCTCTTTCTCAGTGTATTTTGCTTTGCCCGGTTCTCCTTCGTAGCCCAATATTGATGCTAAAGCTGAGATCATTGCTGCTCCTTGCTCGGGCACGTTTGGAGCGGGCCCACCACATCCGGTGCAGGGCATATCGACCTTTAGGCATTGAGCGCCGCAGCCGCTTCTAGTTGCAAGTCCTAAGCAGAGAATACCTTGTTCTAGAAGGCATCTTTCTGGTTCTGGAGCTTTGTCGTAGACTCGGTAAATTTTACCGATTTTTTTATTTTCTCGTTTTCTTGGGCATTCGTCGCATACTGCTTTGAGGGGTGCGAGCACTGAGCCTTTGGGCGGCAGCTTGTTACTTGCTATCGCATCTACTGCGGCAGCGATTAGTTTGACTGGTGGCGGGCAACCTGGCAGGTAATAATCTACGTCTACTGTTTGAGCTAAGGTTTTTACTGTATCGTAAAATTCAGGGATTTTAAGGGTGCCTTCCTTAACTTGAGTTTGAGTTTTAGGCATTGTTGATTTGGGGTTGATGTTTGATTTGTCTTTTATGTAAACTTGATCGAAAATTTCTTTCTTATCATTTAGGTTTGCGAGTCCGGGTACGCTTCCTTGATGAGCGCATGAGCCGAAAGCAACAAGAGTCTTAGATTTCTCTCTCAATACTTTTGCCATATGTTCTTGTTCTGAGTTGCGTATTGAACCATTTAAGAAGGTTATGTCTATGGATTTTTCGGGCATGGCTTCGACATCTTTGTATTTGATATCTATGGCTACTGGCCAAAATACTATGTCAGCTAATTGTACTACGTCAAGGATTTTTTCGTTTAAGTCTAAGACAGCTATTTCGCAGCCGCCGCAACTTGCAGCCCAGTAAAAGGCTATTTTTAACTTGTCACTCATGGCTTGTTTACTTCCTCATTTATTTGTTTTAGTAGCTTTGATGCGATTACACGTAGCTCGTTGAATGCTAATTCTTCAGGCGTCATACCCATTGCTAACCCGAGTAGCTGTGGGTAATGGAGGATTGGAATACCATATGCTTCATTAAACATTTTCTCTATGCGCAACTCATTTGTATCATACATTATGTGGCAAAATGGGCAAATCGTGATTAACGCTTGCGCTTCAACCATTTTTACATGATTTAACTTGTCTCTAGCGAGTTGCAGGGCAACTTTGTCGCTTACTCCGACGCTTGGAGCTCCACAACATTCTGTTTCATCAATATAATCCAGACATGTAGCGCCTGTAGCTTCTATCAGCATCTTCAGTGTTTGCGGGTCTTCAGGATCATCAAAACCAATGTATTCTTTAGGTCTTAAGATGTGGCAACCGTTATGCTCCGCCACTTTAAGCATCGTGAGCGGCTTTACGACGGAGGCTTTGATTTTTTCTACACCAACATCCTCCTTTAGCAGTTGAAGAAGATGTTTTGTCTCGACGGTTCCTTTGAATTCCAATCCAACTTCTTTTAGATGATCATTAATTTGGTCTTTTAACGCCTTATCTTCTTTCAGAATTTTGTTAACTTTCTTAAGTGTACCCGCGCATCCTGGACAAAGAGTGAGAATATTTAACCCTTGCTGTTCGGCCAACGCCAAGTTTTTCGCCGATAAAATAAGCATGGTTTCATGGCTAACTGGATCTAATGGTAAACCGCAACAGTTGAATTCGGGCATTTCAACCAGTTCGAAGCCGAGTTTAGCAAGGACTTTGCGAGCGGAAATCTCGTATGCTGAAACACGATATGGAATGGCGCATCCGAGAAAAATCAAGTATTTATTGCTCATGTGGTTTTTCCTCTGCTGGCTTCTGAACGGTATCGACGAATTTTACACCTTTGAGCACTTTTCGCACTTTTTCGGAGTCGCCTTTTGGCAACGGCGGTAGACATTGGGATTCACGTTTTTTGATTCTTAACTCGGGAATTTTGAAAGCATAACCCGATTTAAGTAAATTTGTAGTTTGGTCTTTGAAAACCTGAGGCACACAGCCACTTTCCGCCGCTAAATTACGAAAGACGCGAATTACAGCTGCAACTTCAACGTCCTGTGGACAACGATCTGTGCACGTAAAACAAGCTGCACATAGCCATAATGTGTCGCTTTTGAGAACTCGGTCTTTTAAGCCAAGTTGAGCCATATGAATTAGTGTTCTTGGACGGTAACTGTCACTGTACCTGGCGACTGGGCAGTCTGATGTGCATGTTCCGCACTGAAAACATTTGAGTATTTTTTTGCTTCCGTGTATTTTTTTGAGTTCATACTTGAATTTAGGATCTAACTCGGAAGCTTTTATCGGCTCTTTGCCTGATGGAGTTGATGGTGCTGTCTCAGTCACATGAGTTACCTTTGACAGGTTAGTAGCACTATCCGTGCTTAATTACTCCAAATCCCAAAATCAAATACATAAAGGTTCAGCAAAGTTTATGCGATTTTGCCCAAGCTTAATATGATGTTTTTATGAGTTCAAAATCAAACAAAAATGGAAAAACAGGTTTATTTTATTCTGCGGTCAACTATTGTGCCTTCGGCATCTACTAATTTTATATCTAATGGCATTTTGCCGATAGCGTGTGTTGCACAGCTTAGGCATGGGTCGAAAGCGCGGATTACTGCTTCAACGCGGTTTAGCATGCCTTCTTGGAGGTGTTTGGCTTTAACATATTTTTTGGCTACCTGTGTTATTGCCATGTTGTAGGCGATGTTGTTGTGTTCGGTTGCGATTATCATGTTGTTCCAAGTTATCATTCCTTGTGAATCAACTTTGTAGTGGTGAATCAGTGTGCCTCTGGGGGCTTCAGCAACTCCGACGCCTTCGTAATTGTTTACTAGGGCTTTGGACGTGACGTGTTCTGAGAGTATTTCTGGGTTTTCAAGCAATTTTTTGGCTGTTTCAAGGCAAAAGAGTATTTCGATTAAGCGGGCGTAATGATAATGAAATGTGCTTTGTACGACCCCATTTTTTCCGAGTGTCTTGAAATCTTCCAGTTCTTGATCTGCCAATGGAGTTCCACAGTATGACGCAACGTTAAGCCGTGCTAATGGTCCTACACGGTAGGCTCCACTTGGGTAACCGACCGATTTGAAGTAAGGAAACTTCATAAAAGACCACGGTTCAACAGCTTCCCCAATAAATTCCTGATATGTCGTCGGGTCAACACATTGCGCAACAACTTTTCCGTTATTATCAATAATAGTCAGCGTGCCATCGTAATGTTCAAGCCCTCCATCAGCGGTGACTAAACCCATATAGTAACTTGGGAAATTGCCAAAGTTTTCAACCTCTTCGTCTAACCCATCAAGCATCTTCTTGTACATCGCCAATGTTGTCTGTGTGCTCTCTAAAGCTTCAGGCAGATTAGCACGGAGGTAGTCGGCTCTTTCCTTGGTAAGTGGCCATTTTGCGCCGCCCGGGAGTATCCATTCACTTGAATGAATCTTTTTACCGGCGATTTTTTGTATTAAGTCTTGACCGTATTTGCGGAGTTTTATGCCTCGAATCGCTATGTCGGGTTGTCTTTCTATCAATCCGAAAATATTTCTTTGCGTTGGATCAGAATCAAAGCCTAAAAGCAGGTCTGGTGATGAGAGGTGAAAGAAGTTCAAGGCATGCGATTGAATAAGCTGCCCCATATGCATTAGACTTCTAAGCATTACAGCTGTTTTTGGTGGGGTTACACCTACAATGGCATCACAGGCTTTGGCTGAAGCTAAAAGGTGGCTGACTGGACAGATACCGCAGGCTCGGGAGGTTATGCTTGGCATCTCATAGAAAGGCCTACCTTCAGTGAACTTTTCGAAACCTCGGAAATCAACTACTTTGAAAAGTGCTTCTTTTACTGAGTCATCATCGTTTAGCAATATGGTTACTTGTGCATGCCCTTCAATGCGCGTGATTGGGCTAATGGAAATTTTCTTCTCTACATTATTAACCATATTTTGATCTTCCCTCCATGACTGGTGTTCTTCCAGCCAACAATTCAGTTAACACATAGTTAATCAGGTCAGCCTGGGGCGGGCAGCCTGGAATGAAAAAATCAACTTTAACAACTTCATGTAGGGGGCGGGCATGAATTAGCAGTTTAGGCACAGTTGTCGGGATGGCTGCGTTTAGGTCGGCTGGGTCTTTGTAAGCTCGCTCCAGAACTGCCTGGTCGCTGTGCCGCCATGAATTGCGCAGGGCAGTAACGTTTCCTGTTGTTGCACAGTCGCCAAGTGAAACCAATATCTTTGTTCTTGGTCGCACTTTTTTTAGCATTGCTTTTTGTTCTTCATTCGCAACGGCACCCTCAATCAATGTCACATCTACGTTTTCTGGGAATTCTTTCACGTCAGCTATGGGACTGTGAACCAAGGTTATCTTCTTCGCTAAATCAAGAAGTCGTTCATCTTGATCTAAAAAAGACATGTGACAACCTGAACAGCCGCTCAGCCAAACCGTGGCAACTCTAACTTTCGCGTTTGCAGTCATTTCCGACTCCTCCTCGTCACTATGAATTCGGCAATGCCTTTGTTCTTGGTGTGGTCAATTGGTTCTCCTTCAATGTAGATGGCACCGACGGGGCATATTTTGGCGCATTTGCGGCAGGATGTACAGGTACAAGCATGCCCCCAATTCTGGTCTAAATCCATAATGACTTGAGTATCTTTGCCACGCAGTTTGAGGTCAAGCGTATGTACGCCTTCAATTTGATCACAAATCCTTATGCATCGCGTGCACAGAATGCATCTGTTTCGATCAATAACTAGAAAATCATGGGTTGAGTCTATCTCATCGTGGCTCCAGTTTCGTTCATACATAACGTGGTCAACGCCAAGCTGGTTTGCCAAAGCCTGCAACTCGCAGTGGTCGTTGGCTACGCAGACTGAGCAAATGTGAGTACGCTCCGCCAAAAGTATTTGGACAGCCATTTTACGGTATTCCTTGAGTTTGTCTGAGTTAGTTGTAATTTCCATGCCAGCAGCAACGGGTGTAGTGCAAGATGGGAAAAGTTTTGGGGTGCCGCTGACTTCAACAAGGCATAATCGGCATCCGCCGTAAGCAGTTAAACCCTCCACATTGCATAAGGTAGGAATCATGATGTCGTTATCTTTGGCTGCTCTAAAAATTGTAGTTCCTTCGGCAACTTCCACTTCAACGCTATCTATCTTGAGTTTAACAGTATTGATGCTCAAGCTTATTCCTCCTCATCTCTATTTTTGAAGCATTTGCCAGCTTCACATTTTTTCTCCACAATATGCTGAATATACTCATCTTTGAAGTAACGTAGCGTTGTGATTACTGGGTTAGGTGCTGTTTGTCCAAGACCGCAAAGGCTTGCGTCTCGGATATAAATGCTGGATTTCTCCAAAGTAGTAATGTCGCCCATTTCTCCTTGACCATGTGTGATTTTATCAAACACTTCTTTTTCTCTAGCCAAGCCAGCTCTACACGGAGTACATTTGCCGCATGATTCGTCAACGCAGAATTCAGTAAAGAACCTTGCAGTATCTACCATGCATGACTCTTCGTCGATCACTACTATGCCGCCTGAACCCATGATTGCTCCTACTTTTGTTAGTGAATCGTAGTCAATTGGAGATTCAAGCAATGTCTCGGGTAGGCAGCCGCCTGATGGTCCTCCAACGAGGACTGCTTTGAATTTTTTGCCGTCAGGCACTCCACCGCCAATGTCAAATACAACTTCTCGCAAAGTAATGCCCATTGGCACTTCTATGAGCCCTGGATTGTTTGTTTTCCCTGTTAAAGAAAAACATTTTGTTCCTGTGCATTTTGGAGTGCCAATCTTTGAGAACCATAAGCCTCCGTTCTGAACTATAAGTGGTATGTTGGCTAAGGTTTCGACGTTCTGGATAAGGGTGGGTTTCTGCCATAGTCCCGAGTTGGCGGGGTAAGGTGGACGTGGACGCGGCATGGCTCTGCGGCCTTCAACTGAAGATAGTATAGCTGTTTCTTCTCCAGCTACGAATGCGCCTGCACCAAAACGAAGTTCAAGATCAAACTTGAAGGTTCCAAGTTCAAGAATGTTATCGCCAACAAACGACATAGCTTTGGCTTGAGCTATAGCTTTCTGTAATGTTTGAATAGCTAACGGGTACTCAGACCTAATGTAAATGTAACCTTTCTCAGCGCCTATAGCGTATGCTGCGATAAGCATGCCTTCGATGAAAGCATGTGGGTCAGCTTCAGCTAAAGTTCGATTAGCGAAAACACCCGGGTCTCCCTCATCGAGGTTTGCAACGATATATTTTGGAGTGTTATGCGATCGTGAAACAAGAGCCCATTTTTGCCCTGTTGGGTAACCCGCTCCTCCTCGACCGCGAAGACCACTGGTTCTGATTTCGTAAATTACGCCTTGTGGCGTCATGGTCGCAAGGCATTTAGCCAATGCAGAGTAGCCGCTTGCTGAAATGTAATCTTGAATTCGGGAAGGATCAATTTTTCCTGCGTTCCGTAGAACAAGTCGATGTTGCTTTTGGAAGTATGCTTGATTTTTGTAGAGCATATCTTTTACGGGTAATCCTGAAACTACGTGGTCGCGAACTATTTCTCTGACTCTTTCGGGTTTGACGCTTTGATACAGATAATCGCCTGGTTCGATAAGCACTACTGGGGCAACAGCGCATGTGCCGACGCAGCCTGTACGCGCAACTTTGCATTCATTGTCAACACCAAACTCTTTGACCGCGTCTTCGAAAGCTTTGAGAACTTTGAATGCTCCAAACGGAACACAGCCGCTTGAGCAGCAGACGTTAATGCGGTATTTGTAAGCTCTTTCAAAATCAACTTCTTGTTCAACTATTTTTTGGAGGTCATCAAGTTTCAGATTTAACTCCTCCAAGTGCATTTCTAATTTTTTCTATTGCCTCTTCAGTGGTCGCTTTACCAATCACTTCGTCATCGACAACTATGTTTGGAGCCATAGCACATGCACCAATACAGCGAGTTACGAGTAATGATAATTTACCGTCGGCGGTGGAGCCTCCGCGTTTGAGTTTAAATTCTTGCTCGATGGCTTCCATGATTCGTTCAACGCCCTTAACATAGCAGGCGGTGCCTAAGCACGCAGTTACTACATGTTCGCCTGATTTTCTAAGCTTAAAGAAGCTATAGAAAGTTACGACGCCGTAGATATGGCTTGGAGGAAGATTCAAAGAAGCAGAAATGTCGATTAGCAGATCTTTATCTAAATAGCCGTAAATTTCTTGGGCACGATGCAGTATTTCAAGAAGAGCGCTTTCCTTGTAATCACGTTCTTTCATGGCTTTTTCAAGCAAAAGACGTCTATTATCTTTCTCTGACAAATAGTTGATCCTCCTTTGAGATTATGAGAATTAAGATTACCGCATTAAGTCCAAGTATAAAAGTATAGTAGGCGAAATAGAATATTCATCAAAGCGTACGACCAATCATTTCATGCTCGTTCCACGCCGTTAAACTAAATTAATATATAAAAATTAAGATTGCCTCTTGTCGGAGGAACCAATGAGAAAAATTGATGAAAGTCTGGAAGTATTAAGCAGGAGCTATCTCCGTTTGTTCTTTGACTTCTTTTTTGGTTTCTTCTCGAAACCCTGCTGTTTGCGGCTTTGGCTGTTCTTGTGGTGGTTCAGGCAACGCTTGTTTGATGCATCGAAAGTCTATGTCTTCATATTTTAGGTTGAGTGTTGCTTTGACTGTTCCGTCGCCTAAATATTCAATGTTGAAACCCATTTTCTTTGTCAAGGTTAAAGCTCTGTAGTTGTCGGGCAGCATGATTGCGTAGACGCTTTCCACTCCTTTTTCCTTTGCAATATCAAGCGCGTAATCAACCATTTTAGTGCCTAAACCTAAGCCTTGCCAGTAATCGCTTACAATGAAAGCCATTTCACTGCTTTTTCCATCGGTTTCTATGCTAACGCGGCTGACTCCAAGGATTTTTCTTTTTCCGTTTTCAACCATTTCAGCGACAATTGCGACTTCTCTGTCATAATCAACATTGCAGTAGCGGACTCTAACTTCATGCGGAGTATCTTTTAGCATTTGGAAGAACCTGTACCGGATAGATTCCTCTGAGAAACTCTGGAACATCTCTAGCCACATGGGTTCATCTTCTGGTTTTATAGGGCGCAATAACACTTCTTGACCGTTCTTGAGTAGCCAGAGGATCTCGTTTTTTTTTGGGTAAGGACTGATAACCATGTGCTCGTGTGGATCAAATTTCTGGCAAACCTTGTCTTTGTCAACAACTATACGGGCATCAAGAACACAAGCGTCTTTTTCGTTGATCAACAGAGGGTTTATGTCAATTTCTTTTATTTGTGGGAAATCAACGAGCAATTGTGAGAACTGCAGCAATGTTTCGTCGAGTTTTTTGAGGTCAACTGGAGCTGAGTTACGGTACCCTTTGAGCAACTGGTAAACTTTTGTTTCTTCCATCATTCTATGAATAAGCGTTGTATTTAGCGGTGGGAGTCCAATTGAATAATCTTTGAAGAGTTCAACACCGACGCCACCCATACCAAATAATATTACGGGGCCAAAGACAGGATCAGTTTTTCCGCCAATAATAATTTCGTGGCCTCTCTTTTCAATCATGGGTTGAACAGTGACACCGATTATTTGGGCATTCGGATTGTAAGCGGTTGCTCTTTGGATTAAAAGCTCAAAGGTATCACGAACTTCTTTTGCTGAATTAACATTCAGTACAACTCCGCCTGCATCAGTTTTATGTATGATTTGGGGTGACAAGATTTTTAGGACAACTGGGAAGCCCATATCTTGAGCAAACGCAACTGCTTCTTCAACATTATTAGCTACAGCAGTTCGAACAACTGGGAAATTGTAGTATTTAAGTATTTTTTTAGCTTCATCTTCAGTTAGAACTTCTCGACCTTCAAAAGCAGCATTTCGGAGTATGACGTTGATTGGGCGTTTGGGTGGTGAAGCATCAACCGGCAGTTCTTCTGGAGTTTCGTATAAGAGGTCAATGTTGCGTTGATAATTGTACATATACATGTATGTTTTGATTGCTTGTTCAGGTGTACTGTAGGTTGGAATGTTGTTTGCGTTTAAGATGCTGTTTGCTTCTTGCACCGCGCCAAAACCCATAAATGACGTTAAGATTGTTTTATTTTGATAGGTTTTGTTACGTACAAGTTCAACTATATTTTTGGCTATTTCAACTGATTCTGAAACTGCTTGTTGAGTGAAAATAATTAGAATTCCATCAATATTTTCATCATTTAGGGCTGCTTCGACCGCTACTTTATAACGTTCAGATTTGGCGTCACCTAAAACGTCAATTGGGTTACCATGGCTCCAGAAAGGAGGCAGCACAGGGTTAAGGGCATCCATCGTTTTCTGGCTTAACTTTGCCAATTTGCCGCCTTGGCCAATCAAAGCGTCAGTAGCCATTACACCAGGTCCGCCAGCGTTAGTTATAATCGCAAGTCTTGGACCCTTGGGCAATGGTTGAGTCCCCAAAACCTCAGCAGAATTGAACAAATCAGCAATTTCATTAACTCTTACAATGCCTGCACGTTTGAATGCTGCATCGTAAATGTCATCTTCCCCTGAAAGCGAACCTGTGTGTGAAGCCGCAGCCTTTGCACTTTCAGCAAATTTCCCTGACTTAACAACAATTATAGGTTTTGTTCTTGCAAAGTGTCTCGCGGCGCTCATAAATTTGCGTGCTTCAGTTATGCCTTCCACATACATTAATATGCTTTTGGTTTTTGGGTCTGAACCAAAATAATCAATCAGATCGCCAAAGTCAACGTCGACCATAGAGCCGACTGAAACGAAGTTGCTAAAACCGATGTTCTCATGGATTGCCCAATCAAGAATTGCTGAACCTAAAGCACCACTTTGAGAAAGAAAAGCAACGTTCCCTGACTTAGGCATTTTATCCAAAAAGGTTGCATTAAGGTTTATTCTCGGGCGAATTACTCCAATGCAGTTTGGACCAATAACTCGGATGCCATATTTTTTGGCTGCTCCAAAAATTTTTTCTTCCAAAGCTTTTCCTGCGGGGCCTGTTTCCTTAAAACCGGCGGAAACGATGATTACGCCTTTTACATTTGCCCTACCACATTCCTCCATAACATCAGGAACAGTTTTGGCAGGTGTGGCAATTATAACTAAATCCACGGGTTCAGGAATTTCATCTACTGATTTGTAAGTTTTAACACCCAAGATCTCTGGTTTTCGGATGTTCACATAAAAAACTTTACCAGCAAAACCAGATTGATTAAAATTTTTAACTATTGCGTAGCCAACTGAGCCTTCAGAATCACTTGCTCCAACAATAGCTATGTTTTGAGGGTCGAAAATCTTTTCAAGATTTAATGTGCCCATTCTCTATCAAACCTTTACGTTATGGTCGAATATAACAGGCATAAATTAAGTTTACCGTCCATTTTAGTTATTTTACAAAGCCCAACCTCTGTAAAAAAGCCAATGCGCTGTAAGCTTGGAAGTTTTTGAAAGCTCTTGAAAGGCTGCTTACTGGAAATACTTTTTCATTTCTTCAATCGAAAGAACTGCAACGCCATTAGCAGTCAGCATTTGTTCTGCCTTCTCAATGTTGCTTGCACGAAGTATCAACGCGACTTTTCCATCCACATGTATGGCTGATGAATAAGCATATTCAATGTTTATCCCACCGTCGCCTAAAATCTTAGTTATTTTCGAGAGTGTTTCTTGAGCAGATATAAAGATCGCCGTTACTTCCGTGTTCTTTTTAGATTTTGCAAGATTAAAATCGGCGTCTTCCAAGAACTTTGTAGCTTTCTGAGGCTCTTCGGTGATAAGCCGCACTAAGCCAAACTCGCCTGCGTCAGCAATTGATAATGCGAAGACTTTTAGTTTATTTTGATCAAGCTTGGACATAACATCGAAAAGAGAGCCCGGATGATTATCAAGAAAGACGCTTACTTGAGTTATAGGCAAACACTACACCCACATCTCAATAGTTGTAAAGAATATTTAACTTTAACCAGAGTTTACCCTGGCTTGAGTGTACCAAATGGAACAACTATGCTATAATTTGTAACATAAAAGTCGCAATATTTAACAGATCTCAAAATCCATAGAAAGAGTATTCCAAAAGTGAAAAAATGATTAATCAAGTAAATTCAAATAACCAAAATAACGATAACAAAACCAAATGTCTGGACTGCGAATCAGAAATCAATGTTCCAAACAACGTTGAGAAAGGAGAAATTCTGAGCTGTCCCACATGTGGACTTGAACTCGAAGTTAAAAAAAAACAGTCAGAGGAGGTGGATGCGTAGATCTTCAAGAATTAATTATTGAAGGCGAAGATTGGGGCGAATAAATTCAAGTCCAAATTTCTTTTTTTTAAGCTTTTTCCTTTTTTTTAAATTTTCATTCTTAATTAACGCTATCATGACTACAGTTTGGTGCACTGGGCTAAATTTTCCAAGAATGATGCACCGTAAGATAATATTTTGAAAACAGTATTTTTCCCAAGGTTTATATCTGAACCTTGGATAATTGCTTGCTAATTGGAGAATAGCTAATTGCTAAAGTGCACGGAAGTCTCAAAGCAGTTTGGCGGGCTTCAAGCATTAAAAAAAGTGGATTTCACAGTAAACAGTAATGAGATAACTGGGCTCGTTGGGCCTAACGGGTCAGGCAAATCCACTTTGTTAAATCTAATTAGCGGCGTTTACAATCCAGATTCTGGCAAAATCACTTTTTTGGAAGAAGACATCACCAAACTTCCGCCATACAAGATTTGCGCCAAAGGCATTACAAAAACAGCGCAGACGGTCCAATCTTTTCCAGAAATGACTGCTGTCGAAAATGTGCTGACCAGCGTGCTCTTTAACCAGAGAAAAAAAGAAAACAAAATCGCTGCTTTATCAAAGGCTCAAGAACTGTTGGGTTTTGTTGGTTTGAATAAAGAAAAATTTAACGTACCCGCAAAAAACCTGAACGTTGTTGAGTTGCGACGTATCCAGCTTGCAAAAGCTTTGGCTACAAACCCTAAATTGTTGCTTTTGGATGAGTTGCTAACAGGCTTAACTCCTGCAGAATGCGATGAAGCCATTGAGCTTATCAAACAAATTAACAAACAAGGGGTAACTGTGCTCATAGTTGAGCATGTTATGAGAGTGATAATGGGATTATGCGATCGCGTAATCGTTTTGCAACACGGCGAAAAAATCTGCGAGGGAACGCCCAAACAAGTATGCAATGACGAAAATGTTATAAAAGTTTACTTGGGCAAAAAGTTCACGTTTAACGAGGATGAGTAAAGTGTTGGAAGTTGAGAACATTTCATCGTCATATGGTAATGTGCAGATACTTCGAGACGTTACCTTCAAAGTTGAAGAAAAAGAAATTCTCAGCATTATCGGACCCAATGGTGCTGGAAAAACAACTCTTGTAAAAACCATCATGGGTTTCCTGCATCCGAAAAATGGAACTATCAAATTTAAGGGCGAAAACATCGAGAAAACGCCGACATACGAAATAGTCAAAAAAGGTTTAACAATGATTCCTGAAGGAAGAGAAATTTTTCCTCGAATGACAATTGAGGAAAACTTGATGCTAGGCGCATACACAATAAAAGATAAAGCAAAAAGTAAGGAAACAAAAGAAAATGTTTATCAGATTTTTCCTGTGATAAAAAAGAAAGAAAAAGCTTTAGCTCAAACGTTAAGCGGCGGGGAACAGCAAATGCTTGTGATTTGCCGAAGCTTAATGTCGAATCCTTCCCTGCTAATTCTGGATGAACCTTCACTTGGGCTGGCTCCAATGATTGTGGAAAAAGTGTTAGATACTATTCGCACAATTAACGATGAAGGCGTTACAGTAGTGCTTGTGGAGCAAAACATTCATGATTCACTAAATGTTGCGGATAGAGGATATGTTTTGGAAGAGGGAAGAATCGTTTTAGAAGGAAAAAGTAGGGAACTTTTATCTAATAGTCATATAAAAGAAGTGTATTTAGGGCTTTGAAAAAAGCGAGGGGAAACCTGTTGAACGGCCAATACTGGAACGAAAAAATCGAAACCACGCCTGCTGAAGAACTAAAAAAGCATCAGCTTAAAAAATTAAAAGAACAAGTCAAACATTGTTATCAAAACAGCGGTTTTTACAAGAAAAAATTTGACAGCGTAGGTTTGAAACCGGAAGATATACGCTCGCTTGATGACTTAAAGAAAATTCCATTCACGGTAAAAGCCGATTTGAGAGACAATTACCCATTTGGTATGGTCGCTGTTAAATCTGAGGAAATATGTGAGATTCATGCTTCTAGCGGAACAACTGGAAACCCAATCGTTGGCGCCTATACAAGAAGTGACTTGGATGTCTGGCAAGAATTAATGGCTAGATCCATTTACACTACAGGCGGAAGACGACAAGACATTATACACATTGCTTATGGCTATGGACTATTCACGGGTGGAATGGGTTTCCATTATGGCGCCCAAAAACTGGGAACCAAAATTATTCCAGCCAGCGGCGGAATGACTCAACGTCAAATAAAACTAATGAAAGACCTGGGAGCTACAATCTTAGCCTGCACGCCAAGCTTTGCAGTATATCTTGCTGAAACAATGGCTGAAGAAGGTGTTGATCCTAGAAAAGATCTCAAACTTAGAATTGGAACATTCGGGGCAGAACCATGGTCAGACAAAATTAGGGAAAGAATCGAGAAAGAATTGGGAATTGAAGCTTTCGATGTTTATGGATTAACCGAACTTTGTGGACCAGGAGTTTCCATTGAATGCAACAAGCACAATGGACTTCACATTGCTGAAGACCATTTTATCGTTGAAACAATTGACACTGACACAGGCGAGGTTTTGTCTCCCGGAGAAGAAGGCGAATTAGTCTTCACAACACTAAGCAAAATAGGCTTACCCATGCTCAGGTACAGAACAAGAGATATCTCCAAGGTGCAAACAGAAAAATGTACATGCGGTCGCACACACGCCAGAATGATGCGTGTTCACGGAAGATCAGACGACATGCTGATCATCCGTGGAGTAAATATTTTCCCTTCACAAATCGAGTACGCAGTAATGTGCTTCTCAGAACTAGCCACTCAATACTTAATAGTTCTCGACAGACCAGTCGCCTTAGACACATTTGTTGTTAAAGTTGAATTGTCCGATAAGGCTTCCAAAGATACTCAGTTAGATAAAAACGCTTTAAAAAATGACATTCAAAAGAGAATTCATATAGTGACTGGCATATCTGCTGACGTGGAAATTGTTAAACCAGGCGAGCTTCCTAGGACTGAGGGAAAAGCGAAAAGAATTTTGGATTTGCGCAAAGGCAAAATGTAAAGGACTTAAGTTATGACTTCCAAAATTGCTGCAGATAAGCCGGGCAGTTTTGCCTTGCTAAACGGCGACGAGGCTGTTGCACGAGGGGCATTGGAAGCCACTGTGAAAGTTGCAGCATCTTACCCGGGAACGCCAGCCACTGAAATTTTGGAAAGCCTTGCTGAAGTTGCAAAAGAATTTGGTCTCTACGCAGAATGGAGTACAAATGAGATTGTAGCGGCTGAAGTTGCTGCGGGTGCTTCAATGACAGGCGTTAGAGCCATTGCTTCAATGAAGCATGTTGGATTAAACGTTGCCGCTGACGCCGCCATGACTTTAGCGTACACTGGAGTTGAAGGCGGAATGCTATTTGCAGTCTGCGATGACCCAGCACTTCACAGTAGCCAAAACGAGCAAGATACCAGGTTTTTTGCTGTCCACTCAAAGTTGCCGTTGCTTGATGCTGGCAGCCCCCAAGAAGCCTTGGATATGGCTAAGGAATGTTTTGAATTAAGCGAAAAACTGCATCTGCCAGTTATTTTGAGATTAACAACAAGAGTTGCGCATGGAAAGGCAAGAGTGAAACTGGGTGAATTTCAGAAAATCAAGCGCAAAGTTGAGTTTGATAAGAAAGGCTCAAAATGGGTGATGGTACCTTCCAACGCTATTCGCCAACACAGAGTTTTAGAAGGCAGATTGGCTGAAGCGAAAAAGTTTGCTAATAATTCAAAGTTCAACGTGATTGAAGACAACGATTGCGAGATAGGAATTGTTGGAAGCGGCGTTGGCTACTTTTATGCTCGCTCAATTTTGGATAGAAAAAAGTTTTCTTGGCTAAAACTTGGTTTTGTGCATCCTTTCCCTGACCAAATTGTCAAAAAGTTTGCTTCAAAAGTTAAACAGCTCATCGTAATTGAAGAGTTAAGACCATATCTTGAAGAAAATATTCAGCGTTTAGGTCTCCAAGTAATCGGCAAAAGCCAGTTAGGATTAGAAGAAATAGGGGAATTTACTCCTGACAATGTGCGACAAGCATTTGCAACTTTGAACTTAACTGCAAAAGCAGAAACGCAAGAATGGTTGGATTTGCCACCTAGGCCGCCAGCTCTTTGCCCGGGATGCCCTCATAGAGCATTTTACTACTCGTTAAACATGCTTAACCAACATGTTAACTGTGACAACGAAAAATGTGTCGGTTGTGACATCTGTGAATATATTTGTTCTTTTGAAAAAGAAAAAGTATTCAATCCTCTTAAGTCCAGAATCCGCTCGGTGAGAATTGGTCAAACTTTCAATACTGCAGTAACGTGCAAAGCATGCAAGGAAGCTCCATGTGTCGTTGCTTGCCAAGAAAAAGCCTTAAGCCGATCAGATAAAACAAGCGCTATTCGGGTTGATGAGGATAAATGCAACGGATGCGGATGGTGCATAGAAACCTGCGAATACGGCGCAATCACTTTGCATCCAAATACACATAAAGTCATCATTTGTGACACCTGTAACGGAGAACCAAAATGTATTCCTCTCTGCCCAGAGAGCGCACTAAGTTTATCGGGAAAATCAAACGACAAAATTGTAACGGGCGACATCGGCTGCTACACTCTTGGCGTTTTGCCTCCCGTAAATACACTTCAAACATGCCTGTGCATGGGAGCGGGAATTTCTCAAGCTGCAGGCATGGTTCATGCAGGAATTAAAGAGAAGGTTTTCGCAGTTATCGGCGACTCCACCTTTTTCCACGCCGGAATGCCTGGGCTTCTAAACATAGCATACAACAAAGCCAACGTATGTGTTATTATAATGGATAACAGTACGGTAGCGATGACTGGTCATCAGCCAACACCTAGTTCAGGAAAAACAGTCATGGGCGCTGATGCCCAAATTATCAGAATTCAAGATGTTGCAAAAGGTCTTGGAATTAACAAAGTGGACATAGTTGATCCTTACGACATCAAAGCAACAACAATAGCCATCAAAGAGGCATTTGACTATAAGGGTCCATCAGTCATTATTTCCCAGAAGTCATGTCCCCTTTTAATTGAAAGAGGTAAGCCTCGTGAAATTTTAGAAAAATGTAACGGTTGCGGAGTATGCGTGAAAGCCTTCGGGTGTCCAGCCATCTCATTATCAAACGAACGCGCCGAAATAGACGAAACACTTTGTTATGGATGCGGAGTATGTGAAACCGTCTGCCCATTTGAAGCTATAAGGAGAAAACAAAAATGAATCTTGACACAGTTTTCAGTGGTGTCGGGGGGCAAGGCGTTGTTGTTTTAAGTGATATTTACTGTGAAGCCGCTATGATTGACGGTTTTGATGTGGCTAAAGCAGAGATTCACGGTATGGCTCAGCGTGGAGGCTCAATTGTTGCGTATGCAAGAATTGGCGATAAGGTTGAGTCTCCGTTGATTGAAACGGGTAAAGCCGATGTTCTAGTGGGGTTTGAGATTCTTGAAACTGCGAGGGCGCTGCCAATGCTGAAGAAAGAAGGAAATATAATTGTTAATATCAAGTACATTCAGCCAAGTTGCAGCGTTTTGGGTGCTAAACCTAAAAAGACCAACGAATTAATGCAGATTTTGCGTTCAAAAGCTGTCGTTCATGAAGTAGACGGAATAGACATAGCCCAAAAACTGGGAAATCTCTTGGTCGTTAACACTATTTTGCTTGGAGCCTTGTCCGCTCTTCCCGAGGTACCTGTTAAACAAGAAGCTTTCCAACAAGCTATAGCAGAGAGAATCAAAGAAAAATACATAAATTTAAACCTCAAAGCTTTTGAGTTAGGTAGAAAAAGCGTATTATGAGTTAATTTTATTAGCTGTTCGTGTTAATATAGCAAAGAAAAAACTATGAGGATGAATATTTGCAAAGGAAAATACTGGCTATAATCATAATTGTAATTATTGCGATTTCAGCCGTTGCAACAGTAGAATTGTTATCAAAACCAGCACCGTCAGCTGAAGCTCGAAATATAAAAATAGGCTTAGTTGCTCCAATGAGCACATCGATTGGACAGGACATGTTTGATGCAGCTACAATGGCAGTGAAGGAAATCAATGACGCAGGCGGCATCTTTGTATCTATCTGGAATACCAAAGTTAACATCACATTGGTAACCGTTAATACGGTCGACGACGCACCAGGTAACGCCAAGACACCTGTGGTCCAAGCAGTTGAGTCAGACAAAGTTGACATGCTAATCGGCGGATACGGCAGTGCAGGAACCCTCGCAAACGAAGTAGTAGCAATCCAAGACAAAGTTCCCTACATAATTACAGGCGCCTCAAACCAACTTGTCACCCGAAGAGGACCACAAGGAAACTATGGCGGTCTCCCAGCAGATTCAACAACAAGAATCACTGACGAAGTGGGAATGAGTTACATCTTCCATTACTGCACAACAACCTACCACTACAGCAAAACAGTCGTTGACTTTTTCGCTACAGAAATGCAACCCATGGTTGCAGCCGACAGAAACTTTAGTTTAGCCATACTCTACCGCAACGATGCTTTCGGACAAGGAGTGGACCAAGCAACAAAATTCTGGATACAGGATGAAGGCCTTAAAATCAGCTTAACTGAAAGAAGCTATGACCCAGCTACAACAAACTATCAAACTGACTTATCAGTCGTTAAAGGAGCTCATCCAGACGCAGTCTTTGTTGTGGATAACCCAGACAAAACACCCAACATAATAAAGCAAGGATGGAACGATGTTGGTTTAAAGACTGTATACATTGCAGTTGAAAACAACCAAGACCCCACCTTCTACAATCTCCTTGGAAGCACCGGTGATGGACAGCTCCTCGAGTCAAAGATGGACCCATTCATGACGCCATCATACTCGTCAGCTGTTCAAACTTACACTGAGAATTTCAACAAAGCCTACCCGCATTTGATGCCGGGAATGATGGGCGCTGACACATACGATGCGTTCTACATAGCCAAAGATGCAATTAAGAGCGCAGGAACAATTGATAAAGCAGCCGTACGACGAGCAATTGAAAACACGGACATCAGTCAAATGCTAATCCAGACAAAGTCAGGCAAAGTACAATTCAGCACTGGTGTCAACTACCACGAAATTGACCCTGTAACTTTCATTGAACAACTACAGTGGAACTCAACAAACAGCCATCTGACATCACAAATTGTTTGGGCACCATCAGGCGCGTCGAATCTAAAGCAAGCCGATTTTACCTTACCAACAGGCTATCAACCTGGACAATAAGTGACAGCTTTCAAAACCCTCTCTTTTCTTTTGTTTCTCGCATGTTTTAAATAGTAAACATCGATAAATTATGTCAACCGCTTAATGGGAAAGGGGACAATTCACAATGGACATAACGGCACCAACAATTATTCTAACATTAGTCTGGGGTGTCGCTATTGGCTGCATTTACATTCTCCTCGCTACTGGGTTAAACATAATTTTTGGTGTAATGAAGCTTGTAAATTTTGCACATGGACAATTGCTCATGATTGGAGCTTTCTTAACTTGGACCTTCTCAGTTTCAGTTGGAATAAACGCTTATGTTGCAATTATTATTTCCATGGTGGTTGTTGCTGGTTTAGGGGTTGTTGTAGAAAGGCTTACTTTTCGCAGAGTGTTGGGCACCGATAAGCTCAACGAGATTTTTGTCAGCCTCGGTTTGATTTACATCTTTGAAAACGCGGCTATGCTTCTTTGGGGAACTGGCTCAAAGCAGATTACAAGTCCCCTATTCGGTTTAAGTTTGGCATTGCCAAGCATATCCATAACCTACGACCGCATAGTCGCAGTGATAGTGGTTGTTGCTGCACTCATAACTTTTGGTTTACTAATGCAGAAAACAAAACTTGGTTTAGCTATGCGAGCAACTAGCCAAAGAAACACCACCGCCAGGCTTATGGGGATAAACATCGAGAAAATTTACATGGTCACCTTCGCACTAGGCGCAGCCTTAGCAGCTTTAGCAGGGGGACTCTACGGCATAATCTTCTCCTTTGACTTTCAGGTGGGAGCGATGCCAACAATCATAGCTTTCGCTATCATAATCCTCGGTGGATTAGGAAGCATAAAAGGCGCCATTATCGGCGGATTACTTTACGGGATCGCTGAACAGTTGGCAACCCTGTTCTTGGGAGGAATCTGGGGAAGCGCCGTTGCATTCGCCATGCTCATCATCGTTCTAATAATCAGGCCAAACGGAATATTCGGTGAAAAAGGAGAATAAAATGCAAATAATACAATATATCACCGCATTCATTCGTTCCAAAGGCTTCCAACTTTTACTGGTCACCTTTGCAATCTCAGCTTTGTTGCCAGTTCTTATAAACGATAGTTTCTTCCTATACATTCTAACACTCATCTTTGTTTTGGCGATTTACGCTGCAAGCTGGAATTTTCTAGCAAATTCTGGCCAAGGCTCACTTGGACATGCCGTCTTCTTGGGGATTGGCGGTTTTACTTCAGCAATCGTTGGAGGCAGAATCTCAACAGCTTTGATTGGGGTTTTGGGTGTAACTCAAATGCCAATTGGTGCCTTGTCATTGTTTGTTCAGGTTTTTGTGCTTCTTGTCGGGGGGGTGGTTTCGGCTGGAATCGGCTTGTTGATAGGTTTGGCTTGTGTTCGGTTGAAAGCGTGGTATTTAGCTATGGTTACCTTTGGTTTTTCAGTAATCGCAAGCACTCTCTCGAGCCAATTTGATTCCTTTACTAATGGAATAAATGGATTCGCGCCAGTTACACTTGTTCCTGGGGGATTCCCGTTCTATATCTTGGTGATCTCTTTTGCGGTAGCTTCAATCACTGCAATGTACCTGATTATGAAGTCACGAATGGGACTTGCGTTCCGGGCAATTCATGGAAACGAAGCAGAAGCAAGGATGATTGGAATTAACACCGCAAAGTATAAGCTCCTCGCGTTTGTCATCAGTACCTTCTTCGCCGGCCTCGCAGGCGGATTATACTCGTATTTTCTGAGGTTCGTGGACAACTCCGTTTTCTCTCCCGCTAACTCTTTCTTACCACTCATCATGACTGTTATCGGAGGATTGGGAACAGTTGCAGGACCAATAATCGGCGCCATCTTCTTGGTTTCAATTCAACAAATTTTAGCACTTCCAAGCGTGGTAGATTCCCTTCGTACATCCCTTGGATCATATTTCCCAGGAGTAAGCAACGTTGGACCACCGCTCAGTTTTCTAATCATAGGAATAATCCTACTAGTAATCGTTATATTCTCGCCCAAAGGATTAACCTCGCTTTTCCGCAAATTCTACAATTACATAATATCAGAAGAGAAACCTAAAGGACCTAAACCAAAATGAAAGGAACAGACTATTTCGCCGAAGAACTAGGCATCAAAGTTCACGAAGCCAAAGACGGCTACGCCAAAGTTTCAATGAAGATCGAAAAGAAACATACAAACGCACTTGGTTTCACCCATGGAGGCGCAATCTTTTCGCTGGCTGATTACGCGTTTGCGCAAGCATGTAACTTTGGCGATAACGTGGCCGTTGCAGTTCAGGTAAGCATAAACTTTCTTAAACCCTCTGTTGAAGACGACTTGTTAACAGCTGAGGCGTCGCGTGTTTCTGATGGCAAAACCATGGGTTTGTATCAGGTCATGGTTAGAAACGGAGAAAAGCTTGTTGCTTCATTTTCGGGTTTAGCCTTCAAAAAATAATACAGCAAGAAAGCGCTAATAAGAATCAGTAGAAAAAGGGAATTTGCCAACAATATTTTTATGTGTGCTTAAACCCTAGATTCAAGGTGCTGGGGTGGCCGAATGGTTCAGGCGACAGCCTGCAGAGCTGTTATATATGGGTTCAATTCCCATCCCCAGCTCTTTTACGGAATCCTCAGCTTCTCGGCGGATAACTTTAGTTTATTTGCGTTTTTTGAACAGTTTGGCGTCGTCCATTGCACAGACGTACTCAAAGCCGCTTTCTACTAGTTCGCTGGCTTCTTGAACAGTCTTAGCAACTTTGCAGACAAATTGATCGTTGTCATCAAATTCTATTAGCTGCGTGTAGATCAAAGTGTTCTTAATGCTCTTATGCCCCAACAGTTTCATCACATAAAGTATGTCTTTGGTTCTGTGATATTCCATTGTAGCCTTCCAATGTCTAAATGTATGGAATGTTATCTGTAGCAAACGTGGATTCCCCAGCTTCCTAGCAGCTTTTTTGCGTTGCCTCGTAAAGCAAGTTCTGTAGCCACGAAGAGGTAGCTTCCGAATATGCAATTGCCGTTATGTGGCATTGCCAGTAGCATCGACATCAACTTTGGACTGATCTTGAATATTCGAGGGGTGCTTCCTTTTTCAGGTGTAATTCTTAGCGTCCTATTTTCCACGTCTAAATCTATCCATTGAAGAGCCCATGCCTCGCCAACTCTGGCTGCGGTTTCCTTAAGAGTTTGCAGTAATGTTGCAGCTTTTGGTGCACAGCTTGCTATAAGTGAGTCAATTTCTTCCTCTTTTGGTATGAAAGGTAGTTTTTGGATTCTTCCATAGATAGATGGGTTCCATGTTCCACCAGTCATTTTTAGAAATGTAGAGTAAGCGTTTACTGCGTTTTCTTTTCTGCCTTCAGACCAAACCTGCTTAGCAATAACTTCTTTGACTGTTTCGGGATCATACAGGTTTGCGCCCCGTTTTACCATGACTTCAAGAAGTTTTGATCTGCTTAGAATGGTGCCTTCTTTGTAGCCTTGTTTTTTCATCCACCAAGCGAATTCTACGATTTTGCCTTTGTTATCTTGTGGAGTTACACCCACAACAGTTTTTGTTTCTGTTGTCGGTTCCAAATTTTTCGCCTGTGCGCATATTTGGTTACCCACGAATATGCCACCGGCTCTTAAAAAACGCCTCTCAGGAGAAACTTGTAGCGGTCTGGGCTTCAGTGAATCGGCATCCACAATTCCCGCATTTGAACTTCGTAGTCAAAAGGCAATGTTCATCGTCTTGTCTTTCGCCTTTTTCGATTCCGAGGCTTTCAAGGTTGTCGCTTAAGCCGCAGTCTGGGCAACTGGTCAAATCGGTGCCTCCCAAAGCCCTAGAACAAAGCGCTGTGCCGATTTGGGTTGATATTCTAAGATGAATGATTCAATCGCAAGAATATGCTT
>Ga0182021_10002262_pt1 | contig 22436 bp, 19 predicted proteins | sample 612E3MmetaG_FD_120493 | JGI IMG/M metagenome (GOLD analysis project Ga0182021, IMG submission 120493) | Permafrost microbial communities from Stordalen Mire, Sweden - 612E3M metaG (Illumina Assembly) | ecosystem: Environmental > Terrestrial > Soil > Wetlands > Permafrost | place: Sweden... | reverse complement strand
TGGCGAGCCATGGCAGCGAGCTCGCCCATGGCCCCGCCCACCGAAATGCGGCCGACTCGCTTGCCTGCGGGACCGTAGATGAGGCCGGTTGCGGTCAGCCGCTTGGCAGACGACTGCAACTGCGCGACCAAGATGCGGTCAGCGCCCAGCTGCTCGGCCAGCCGAGGCGCCAATTCGTTGCTCACGGTCAAACTGCCGCGCGGGGCACGGCCGGTGAACGCCTCGATGGCAAGGGCCAACTCATGCCTTGGCACCAGATGGCGTTCGCCAGTTTTCAAGTATGAGCGGAGGAGCAGGGACACCGCAGCGGCCTCTACGCTAAGTTCCGGCGGGGCAGCCAGGTCAGGCAGCACAGCGGTGGCTTGGGCCGCCGCGAGTCGCGCGGACGTCAAGACCCCGAACAAGAGCACGGTCACGAGAGCTGAACGAGCGCTGGTGCGGGGTGCGGGCATCGCGAGGATCTTCGTCTGATCTTCGTAGGGTTTGCTCGACAAATCAATGCGCTTCGGCGACGCAGCGCGATCGCGTGATACACTAACCGCCCATGTTCCGCTCATGCTTGCGACTTGCCGCCGGTTTGGCTGTGGTGGCTGCGTGCGGCTGCCGCTCCGATCCCGACAAGCCGCTCGGGCCCGCCGACTCATATGTCTTGTTCTCTCCGGTCGCGGGAAAGCTGGAGGGCTCCCTTCCTGTCATGCGCCGTCTCGACATCAAGGACCAGGCGGTGCAGCCACTTCCCCAGCTTCTCGAGTCCAGCTTTGCTTTTGAGATGCTGCGCACAGCCTACCTGGCCAAGCAGTTCGTTCGCGAGGCCAGCGCCGACGGCCGGCGTTTCACGGCGGCCGCCCAGCGCACCGCCGCGGAGCCGACCTGTCTGGTCTTGGGGATCGAGCGACAGCCCTACGGACGCGGACTGGCATTGCCCCAGACCTTCGGTGGCTTGCAGTCGCGTCCCCACCTGCCGTGGATTGGCTTGCCCGCCGATCCCTCTGCCGACAAAGCGCTGGTGCAAACCCTGGCCGGTCGTCTGGCCACCTATGTCGCGCATTTTGTCGCCACGGCAGGGGCGCTGTCCGACGGGGTCGCGCCTCCGCCGGTTCTGGTCGAAGGCTACCGCATCGCCATGGAAGTCATTGCGCGCGAATGGCGGGAGAGCCCCGGGCCGGCAGGCGTGATCCAGGTCGAAGAGGGTTCAAGCGCACAGCGAGAGATCTTCGCCAACGTGCGCGAGAACCGATATGTGCTCCAGCAAGACGGAGTGACCCTGCGTGCCGCGCGCGATTTGCTCGAGGATCCGGGCGTGGCCGCCACGGTTATCTATCGCATGGCTCAGTCGCGTGCCTTGGCTGGGCGAGTGGCGCCCGAAGCCTTCTACGCGCCCTTGGCCTCGAACCGCTTTCCCCCCGGCGTGAGCCCGGCGGCAGTGCTGGGGACTTTTAGGAATTTCCAGGCCAAGTTCCTGGGCGCCTGGGCCACAGCGGTGCTGCGCGGCCAGGCACCCCGCGATGTGATCGACTTGGTCGATCTGTACGGCGCCACTTTTCCGGCCGAGCGCGCCGAAGCGGTCCGCATCTTCGTGGTCACGACATTCGGGGCAACCGTCAAGACCGGCGGGGTGTCGACCAGGCCCCAGGATTCCACCCGGGCACTCGCCGAGCTGACCGCGCTCAAGGCCGAAGTCGTGGCGGCACGACGCTCGCTTCGTGAGGCCTTGTTCGTCAGCACCAGCGACGCAGGAGCGGGGCCGGGCAGGGTGCCCAGTCGTGGACAGGAGTGAGCGGGAAAAACTGGCGCCATTTCACAATGTTACGGTATGAAAGCTCGGTGAATTGTTTCAAGAAAATGGGGGCGCAATGAAGCGCGCGCTTATCACGGGAATCACCGGTCAGGACGGCTCATATCTGGCCGAGCTGCTGCTCGCCAAGGGCTACGAGGTCTTTGGAGTCATCCGACGATCGAGCTCATTCAACACCGAGCGCATCGATCGCATATATCAGGATCCGCATAGCGCCGACTACCGGCTGCGCCTGGTCTTTGGGGATCTCGACGACGCCAGCTCGATCAACCGCATCATCCAGTCCACCCAACCGACCGAGATCTACAATCTGGGCGCGCAGAGCCACGTGCGGGTCAGCTTCGACGTGCCGGACTACACAGCCAACACCGTGGCGATGGGGACCTTGCGGCTGCTTGAGGCGATTCGCGAAAGTGGGGCGCGCTGCCGCCTGTATCAGGCATCTTCCAGCGAGATGTTCGGCTCGTCGCCGCCGCCGCAGAACGAGGACACCTTGTTCCGGCCGCGCAGCCCCTATGCCTGCGCCAAGGTTTTTGCCCACCAGCTGTGCCAGAACTACCGCGAGGCCTACGGCCTCTTCATTTGCTGCGGGATCCTGTTCAACCACGAATCCCCCAGGCGCGGCATACCGTTCGTCACACGCAAGATTACGCGCTCGGCAGCCCGCATCCTGCATGGGCTCGACAAGAAGCTGTTCTTGGGCAACCTGGACGCGCAACGCGACTGGGGATTTGCCGGCGACTACGTCGAGGCCATGTGGCTGATGCTGCAGCAGGACCGGCCTGACGACTACGTCGTTGCGACAGGCGAATCGCACTCGGTGCGGGAGGTGCTAGACGTTGCCTTCGGCACCCTGGGCCTGGATTGGAAGAGTTTCGTCGAGACCGACTCGCGCTACCTGCGCCCGACCGAGGTCGATTACCTGTGCGGTGACGCCAGCAAGGCCACGGCCAAGCTGGGCTGGAAACCACGCGTGCGTTTCCGCGAACTCATTGAAATGATGGTACGGTCGGATGAGGCCGACGTACGAGCCGCGCTGGCTGGCCGCGCGCCCAACACCTAGTCCACAACAACCTTCTCACCGTCGAGAGCCCGTCTTGTCGCGAACACTCATCGTCATCCCAACCTACAACGAGCGCGAATGCGTTGAACCGATTGTGGCGGCCGTTCGGGCGGCCGTGCCCCAGGCGACCATCGAGATAGTCGATGATAACTCGCCCGACGGCACCGGCGCCGTGGCCGACCAGCTCGCGGCGCGCGACCCCCAAGTTCGCGTGTTGCACAGGGCGCACAAGGCAGGTCTAGGTGCCGCGTACATGCAGGCTTTCTCGGAGGCCTTGGCGGAAGGCTGGGAGCGCATCGTGCAGATGGATGCGGATTTCTCGCACAATCCGACCGATGTGCCGCGGCTGCTGCAGGCATTGGAAGAGGGCGCCGACATGGCTGTGGGGTCGCGCTATGTGCGCGGCGGCGGCACTCAGAACTGGGGACTGGGGCGCCGGCTCATCAGCCGCGGCGGCGGGGTCTACGCGCGCGTGGCTCTCGGTGTTGCAGTTCACGATCTAACGGCCGGGTTCAAGGCTTGGAAGGCCGCGACCTTGCACGGTATCGACATGGCGGCAGTCAACGCTCGCGGCTACGGGTTCCAGATCGAGATGACCTACCGGACCCTGCGCGCGGGATTCCAGGTGCGCGAAGTGCCGATTCTCTTCGTCGACCGGCGCGTGGGTCTTTCCAAGATGTCGGGCTCGATTTTCTTCGAGGCACTGACCCTGGTTTGGCGCCTTCGGTTCAGGGTTTCCCGGGAGAAATCCCACTAGGACAGCCACTCATCTCGACAGCCCCCGTCTGTGGTACGCTCGCGACCAGAGCATGAGCACCGCTGGGCGCAGCTTTTCGTGGGACGCGAGCTGTTTGCGTTGATGCTCAGATGAACGAGCATCCAATCGATCCGTTTCTGGCAGCCTGGTCCGACGCCTCAGGAACGGACGGGTTTGCGTCGCGCCCGCTCGCCAGCCGCGCGCTGCAACTGCCCGGTCCTTGGACACGGGCGCGGCTGCACGCTGCGCTGGCCGAGATCTTGGTGCAAGAGCCGGAGCAACGCGACCAGTTCGAAGAGACCTTCGCCCTTTGGTTCGGCACGGACGTAGGCGATCAAGAGGGTGAGATCCTCGATCTCGATGCGTGGCTGCGCACGCCTTTGGCGCCTGTGGGCCAGGCCGGCGACGCTGGCGAGGACAGGGTTGCGGACGCAGAATGCCTGGTGGGCCTGCAGCAGCCGACGGCCATCATGTCGCCGCACCAGCGCCGACGAGGACACTGGTCGTGGGCGGCGCTGGATGCCACGGTCTTGCTCATCGTCGTGGCTTGCGCGCTGGGAGTTGGCCGCAAACCGTCGCCCAAGCCTGGCGCAGCCAGCCCGCGGCTGTCGCGCAAGACGGTGCCTGACACCAGCTCGGTTGTCGAAGGGCACAGCCAGCCAACCGAGGTGCGGAGAAGCCACGCCAAGCTCAGGTTGGCTGCGACAGATGGCGAAAAAGAGCGCGAACAACGCGACCAGGGAGACTTGCTCACGCCGTCGAGATCCTCGATGAGACAAAGGACACTAACCGAGGAGCACTCGCGTGATCAGCGCGCGACCGCTGGCTCCCCACCTGATGCGGAACTGTCCGCGGCGCAAGGCGGTCAGAGAGTGGCTGTTGCAGGTCCGGCGGAACCGCCTACCGCGCCCGACGGGCCAATGAGCCGCGCGCAGGCTATTGAAGCGTTAGGCAAGGCTGGGATCGTCAAGAAAGAACATCGCAGCGGACTCGGCGGTCTCAAGTGGTTCTATTCAAAAGGTAGTGTCGAACCTGAGGCGATCCCGGCGCTAGACAGCCTGGGCGGGTCGATCGGGCTTCTCTTCTCAGAAGAAAGTGCCCCGAAGCTTTCGCCGCTGCGTTCCTTGCAACGGCTCAAGGGACTGGACCTGGGTTGGACGAAGCTGAGCGACGTTTCAGCACTTGAGGGGATATCGCTAACCCACTTGGAACTGAGCGGGACGAAGGTGAGCGACGTGTCGGCGCTCAAACGGATGCCGCTCACCCATCTTGACCTGGCTTGGACGCAGGTGAGCGATCTGTCAGCACTTGCGGGCATGCGGCTCACCTACCTGGAGCTAGGCGGGACGAAGGTCAGCGACCTTTCGGCGCTCAAAGGCACGCCGCTAACCAGTCTGTCCTTGTTCAGGACGCAGACGAGCGACCTGTCACCCCTCAAAGGGATGCCGCTCACCCATCTGGATCTGGGGCGGACCAAGGTCAGCGACGTGTCAGCACTCAAGGGGATGTCTCTGACCAAACTGGACTTAAAAGGGACGCCGGTTAGTGACGTGTCAGCACTCAAGGGGATGCCGCTGCAGTGGCTGGATCTTGGCGGAACCAAAGTCGACGATGCAGCAGCGCTCAAGGGCATGTCCCTGACCAGACTGGATTTGAGCGGGACGCCGGTGAGCGACCTGTCAGCACTCAAGGGGATGCCGCTACAGTGGCTGGACCTCAGCGGAACGCCGGTGAGCGACCTGTCAGCACTCAAGGGGATGCCGATACAATGGCTGGACTTGAGTGGGACGAAAGTTACCGACGTGTCAGCTCTCGAATCCTTGCGACTCCTGCAGACGTTGTACGTCAGGGGGCTGGTCTCTCCAGTTAAGGACTGGTCGCCGGTGCCTTCGGGGGTGAAGATCATTCCCTCGCCACCAACACGCCAGACAGCATCATCTAGGACCGCGCCGTAGCTGCGCGGGCTAGATTCACCAGACATTTGAACTTGGGCGCTACAAGTCAATGTCCGATAACAGATATTATGTCAACTAGCCGAGCCTCACGATTTCATCTTGGGTCTGGCGGGAGGTTCTGGGATTCCAGGCGCTCCGCGGCCTCTCCTCTCTCTGTGTGTTCTCAACCTCGGGTAGCCTGAAGCGGCTCATTCTTGGTGAGGCTCGATGCTGAGCTGCTTCCGCGTGCGCTGCTCGCGCAAGTCGGCCAGCGCGAGTTCAAGTTCGGAGGAACGCGTGGGCCCGGCTTCGATGGCGGCGATGGCCTTGTCAAGAGTTGCGATGTCAGCGACCGTGCGGGTGCGCAAGGCCGCGTACATCTCGGCGAACTGGGCGTGAAAAGAGCGCAACTCGTCCCCTCGGCGCAGTTGGCGTAGCACGGGCGGCAGGTGGTCGTCGCGAATGCGGGCGCAGGTGGTGGCGATGTTGTGGAGCGGCCCCGCCACCTTGTGGGTCAACCAGATTCCTGCGACGGCGATAGAGAGCACCAGGACCACACCGAAGCCGGCCATGCCATAGAGGACGATGCGATCGTTGGCTCGGAACTGCGCCCACAGCTCGGCGCCGGCAACCGGATCGGCCTGGACGGTCATCATGACGATGCGGGACGACACCTGGGTTGCCTGATAGATCTTGTAGCCGAGAACTCCGGTGAGGAGCACAGCCACCGCCATGATAAAGGCCGTGTAGCGGAGTTGCAGTCCCACGTCGAGAAGGTAGTTGCGCAGCTTGCGCTTGCCCGCGAACGTTGCCTTGTCGGATTTTGCGTTTTGCTTGGTCATACTTGTCTCTCCTCCCGGATCCCGGCTAGCCACCTTGAGAACGGAAGAATTCAAGAAGGCTGTCACCCAGTTGGCCTGCAGTTGCTTCGATGCAGTCACGTCGGGCGTTCAGCTTGTCGGCCTCGCGCCGGCCCCCTTGCACGGCGGCGCCGGCACTGGTCCACAGGATCACGCTGCGCGACGGCCAGCGCGCGACCATGACCTTGATCTCGCAATTGATCTCCGCACTACCGCCCGACTCTTCCAGGCGCGACACGCTGCCATCGACCAGGAACCCGACGCGGCTGGTGCGGCCCCGTCCCTTCGAGGCTGGCGCATCCGAGGCGAAGGTCAGTTTGGGCAGCTTCTCGAGGGATTGCCGGAGCGAGCTGTGCAGCGAGGCGAGCAACGCGGAATCCGCGGCCTTCACGCCGCCGGTGAAGGGGCCCAAGGTCACGAAGATCTTTCGGTCGTCGACCTCTTGGTCCTCAAGAGTGGACAGTGCAAGCTTGGCTTGGGTGCTGACAAAGGAATCGTGCTCTCGTCCCAGGAGCGCCTTCAGTGCCGCCGTGGCTGGCGCACCACCCAGCTTGCCCAGCGATTGCGCCGCCATGGCTCGCACCAACTTGTCCTCGTCGTTCAGCGCCTTGATGAGCGCATCCGCGCCAGCTTTGTCACCCAGCTTTCCCAAGAGCAGCGCGGCCTGCACCCGCACCTTGAAGCTGGGATCGCCGAGCAGTGCTTTGGAGAGATCATCGACCTTGCCGGCCCAGCCCAGTCGGGCCGCGACCAGCACGGCGAACACCGTGGCGATCGCTGCCGTCGGCAGGCGGGAGCGAGAAAGGACGCTCATCCGGTCGTGCGCAGCCTCGATGACGGACCGCTCGAAGGAAGCTCGATGACGAAGGCCGATCCGCCTCGGGGGATGTCCTCTATCCAGATGGTCCCGCCGTGCACGTCCACTATCAACTTTGCCAGAGCCAGCCCCAGACCGTGACCGATAGGCACATGCTTGCCTGCCTGGGAATAGGGTTCGAAGATTCGTGCGTGCTGGTCCGTCGGAATACGGTCGTGATCGCCGCCCACACGGGCATGGGTCAGCCCACCCGCACATGAGATTTGGATGCGGCACTGCCGGTTGCCCGGCTGGCGCAAGACGTGGTCAATCAGATTTGCCAGGGCCTCCTGGAGATAGTCAGGGTCGCCCTGCACAGGCTGAACGTTGGCCGCACTCTCGACGGCGATGGTCTTGTTGTGGGTGCCCGTCGAGGACTCGATGACGGCCTTGGCTTTCTCGGCGAGATCGGCCAAGAAAACCTGCTCTTCGCGCAAGGCGACCCGGTCTGACTCGAATCGTTCGTAGTCGAGGACGGTGCGCAGGCCGCGCGCCATATCACGAAACAGGGAGCGGCAGTCCTGAATACACTCGTCCACCTCGCTCTTGGAGGAGACGCGGCCGGCCGACAGCAGCTCCTGGGCCAAGAATTCGAAATTCGCCTGCACGGCGCCAATCGAGTTCTGCAGATCATGGATCAATCCGCCCACCCAGCGCCTTCTATCCCGGATGGCGGTGCCCTGAACGAGGCGTTTCTTCTCCTCGCGCCGGTACAGCACCTGAGTTCGCAAGAGAGCCCACAGGCGCGCCCGCCGTTCGTCGACGCTGGTGGCGGCGGAAAAGACCGCATCCGCGCCCGCGGTCACGGCGCTCAGATGTTGAGCCTCGGTGCTCTTGTCGTCGGTCCACAACACAACGGGCACGAAATGCGTGCGGGCGTTCGCCTTGAGGCGTGCACAAAGATCGACCCCCCCCGTCGCTGTCACATGGGCCTCGATGATCACCAGATTCGGGCGGTGCAGGAGCACCTCTTCGAAGGCAAGGTCCGCGCTGCCCGCCACTTGGACGTTGATGCCCTCGGATTTGAGAAACTCCACCAGATGCCGAGCGGATGGCCGGCCTGACGCAACCACCAGGCCTTCGACCTGACCCGGGGTTGGTACGACATCGTTTCGTGTCGTCCGTTCACTAGAAAGCATTCGACGGCGAATCCCGCGCCGGGAATCAATGTATCAAAAACCGCGTAATTTTTCAACGCTTAGCAATGGTCACGTTGCGTCCAAAGGTTGGAGCACATATGGCCACATGTAGGTTTTTTGACTTCATTGTGGGTTATGACACTGTGTCAGGATGAGAAACAGTGATTCTGCTAGCCGAGCACCCTGCCCTTCGATCCAGGAGAAGCGCCAGCATCTGCGCTTCGACAAGGTCTTCCCCGTGCGGGTGGAGTCGATCTTGTTCGGCGAACTGGATTGTGTGGCCCGAAACGTTTCGGCCGGGGGAATCTTCGTCGAAATGACCGAGCCTCTTCCCCTGGGGGCCCATGTACGGGTTTCGTTCCTCAGCGCTGACAACTCGGCCGAGATCGTCGCGCTCGGTGAGGTCAAGAATCACTACTTCATGAACTTCGCGAGAGAAGGCCTGACCCAGTCCGTGTCCGGCATGGCCGTTCGCTTCTACGGTTTCGAAAACGAGAGCCAGCAGATCCTGGCGGACTGTTTGGATCGTTTCCGCGTGCTGAACTAGTGCCTCCGGTCAGAAGAGCGGTCATGTTTCGGTGGACGAGACGCCCGGACGGCAAGGCGCGACGAGGGCGCATACTCGACGTATGTGACCGAGGAGCAACGCAGCCGGCCGGGATGGATCGGCCGCCCAAACGTGGCCGAAATTACTAGCCCCCTACTCTGCTAGCTGCGCCCTCACCACCACTGGTTCTGGCAGCGCGACGGTCGTGTCGGGGTCGACGGGAACTTCCACATCCCGGGGGCCTTGCGCGATGGTGAGCGTCCGCGTGCCCTCTCGTACGCTGAGCTCGTAGCGCCCTGGCAGCACGCCAGCCACCAGAAAGTGCCCGTCCTGGTCCAGCGCGCCCACCGCCGGCCTAGGGAAGCCCAGCGAGGGTGCGCGACCCAGAAGCAGGGCGCGGGCATCGGGTGACAAGTGATAGCCAGGCCTGGGAATCACCTGGCCGGTCACGCGTGCGCCCTTGTGGTCGAGACGAAGCTCGACGGTGACATCACCTTTTTCGGCCAGCTCGATCTTTTCGGGGGGATAGGCGAGCATGTCGCCCCGCCGCGCCCACAGGTAGTAGGTGCCGGGAGCAAAATGGTCCTGGGCAAAGCCTCCTTCCGAATCCGTGGTCCAGAAGATGGGCAGAGTCGGCGCGCCAGGGACGTCGGACAGCACCGCCGCGATCGTGGCGTTGGGTTCGGGCTTGCCGTCGGCGTTGTGGACCATGCCGCGGATCACGGTTCCGTGCGACAACTTCACCGTCAGTCGTGCTGCCGGGGCACTGAACGCGTTCTTGGTGGTGACCGACTTCCAGCCGAATTTCGACACGCGCAGTGAATACCGGTGGGATTCCAGGCCGCCCAGCACAAAGGCTCCGTCTGCGCCCGAGCGGGCCTCGCTGACCTCGAGCGGGTCTTCCGGTGCGCGCACGGCTTGCAGCAACGCATCCGGCACCGGAGCGCCGGTCTCGGCGTCGACCACGCGGCCCCGGGCCACCGACTCTGCGCCCATGCGGAAGAAGCGCGTGGGTGCGGCGCCCGACGCAGCAAGCTTGTCTGGCGCAAGCCGGTCGACGATTTCGCTGGCCAATCCAGCGCGACGCAGCCGAAGGGAATAGGTCCAAGGACCATTGCGCAGGTGAAGCTTGAAGGTGCCATCCTTGGCCGAAATTTCGTCTCCGAGCGATGTGAATTGCGTGCCCCGTGCGACCCAGATGTCGACATGCACGCCTTCGAGCCGATGTCCCGTCTCATCTGCCACTCGGCCGGAGAAAGCTACCTCGGGTCGATCGGCCGTGTCCCGGTTGAACAGCGCCCGATGGAAGGCCAGCTGAGAATCCAGAACGCAGTGCGGTTCAGGTGTCCATGGCAAGGCACAGGGTGGCGCTAGCGTCGAGCAGAACTCCACGCATTCTTCGGGATCCTTGGGGTCGCACATTCGAGGCTGCGATTGGAACGTCTCCAGGAAGGCAGCCTCTCCCTCGCGGCCGACACAGTACAGACAGGCGTCAGGCTGCTCCACGCATAGAACGCCGCGAGGAGACGCGCTGGTGACGTCGGCCGGCCGTGTTTTTGACACTTGGACGGAGCGCTTGCAGGCTGGCAGGGCAAAGAAAAGCACCACCGCGGCGCACAGTCCCAATCTTGCCAGCACGGGTTGTCTCACGCAAAGACTGAACACAGCGCAAGAGTATAGGATCACACGCCCTCGGCAAGGGCGCGGATTGGTTGTAGAAGGCACTCAATGAATGAACCCTTGACTCGCGGCAGACTCATCGTCCTGGAGGGCATTGACGGCTCGGGGACCACAACCCAGACCGAACGGCTGGTCGCGCACCTGCGCCAGCACGGACGGACGGCTGTGTCCACGCGTGAGCCCAGCGGCGGGCCCGTCGGTCGCCTCCTGCGCGAGGTGCTGCTTGGCCAGCATCGCATGCCAGGCAGTGCTTCCGTCGACGGACGAACCATGGCCCTGCTGTTTGCCGCTGACCGCCTCGACCACCTGCAACGCGAAGTGGAGCCCCTTCTCGCGGAAGGCTCCGACGTGGTCTCTGACCGCTATCTCATGTCTTCGCTGGCCTACCAAGCCGAGGAGGCTGATCGTGAGTGGGTGGCGCTATTGGCACGAGGGGTTCGGCCGCCGGATCTGACCATCTTGCTCGACATCCCGGTGGCGCTGGCGGCACAGCGCAGGCTTCTGGCCGGACGTCCCGAAGAACGCTACGACGCGGATTCCTACCTGGGACGTGTGGCAGACAACTACCGCCGGCTGGCGCGCGCCGCCGCAACCGCGGTGATCCTCGACGGTTCTGTGCCGCGAGACGAGGTCGCGGTGGCCGTGGCAGCGGCTGTACAAGCGCGATTCGCATCCACGGCAACGCCATGAGAGTATGGGGTGGTATGAGTCGACGTCTTGTTGCCATTGCCGCCGTTCTGGGCGGGGCGCTCCCCGCGGGGCTGCTGGTCACGTCCTGCGCGACCAGCAACGCGGAGCGAGCCGGCCCGGCGCCCGTGGGTGAGCAGCCTACGCCAATGGTCATCGCGCCCCCCTCGCCCTCGCCTGCGGCCGAGCTGCCACAGCCGCCTGCGACTGAACCAGCCGCCTGCACGGCATTTGTGAAACCGGGCGTGTTGAAGCGTTCGGCGGTGGTTCGTGTGGTGGAGGCGGGCATCGGACGCTGGCTGGCCGATGGCGCGGAAGTGGAACGAAAGATCGCAAAGAGCCATTTCCAGGGCTGGGAGATCCGGCGCCTGTATTCCGGTGATCCCTGCTACGCAACCGTCGACCTGCGGCCACTCGACGTGGTCATCCGGGTGAATGGCATGCCGATTGAGAAGCCCGAGCAAGCCTTCGACGTGCTGAGCAGCCTGCGTGCAGCCCAGGAGTTGGTGGTGGATTTTCTGCGAGACGGTCAGCCGCAAAAGCTGACCCTGCAGATCGCCGACGAGTAGTTACGGCTTGGCGGGAAATTCCCGGCCGCCGAGCAGGCCGGGTCACGGCTCCCGAGGGCGTGAGGGTGAGCGAGTTCGTGTGCGGTACGCGAAAAGACGGCTCGCGTGCCGCACATCGCTCACGCAGATCGCCCACGCAAACCCCGCCACGCTGGTCGCTACCGCTACCGCTCACGCCCACGCTGGCCGGTCTGCGCCGGGAATTTCCCGACAAGCTGCTACTAGTGCTTCTTCTTGCCGCCCTTGGCCCGGTGAGGCGCCTTGGCTTTGGCTGGCTTTTTGCCGGACGCGGAGTCTTCCTCGGCACCGCTGACCGCGCCGCCAGCACCGGGCTTGGCGGCGTCGTCTGCGGCGCCGAGCCCGCCTGCGGCTGCCTTCTTTTCCGTGGCAGCCGGCGGGGGCACGGCGGTCGGGACGGACGGTGCGGCCGCAGTAGGCGTCGGCGCGGCCGCCGGAGCGGGCGTGGGCGGAACCGCTGCCGCTGGCGGAGTGCTGAAAGTCACGGCAGCCGGCGGGGCGGCTTGGCCCGCATGGGACTTGTTGCTTCCCCTGCCCTTCATCATCATGGCGACCACGACAAGCACGGCCACGATCACCACAGCGGCGACGATGAGAATGGCGGTTCGTCGGCCACGTCCAATTTCCTGCACCAGTTCGCGCTCGTCCATCTTCTCGCCGGGAATCGCTGCGGCCGCTGCAGGCAGGGCCGTGGCCGTCCCGCCGGTCCGCAACGAGAACTTCTTCCGATCTTCTGTGGTAACAGAGCCGTCATCGACGTAGCGATCTTCCAAGGGCCGCACGTCATCGGTGGGCAGCTCGGCCTCCTCGACGGCCGGCTTGCCTCCGGCCACCAGCTTGGCCTTGGCGTCGGCCACCATCTGATCGACATCCCCCTTCTTGAACCACAGCGTTTCGCGGAAGGCGGCGCCAGCCTTCGGTGGTGGGGCCTTGCCAGCTTCCGCAGGCTTGATCACGCCACCGCCCAGGGCGGGTGTGGCCGACCGTTGCGCGGCGGGTGCTTTCTGTCCCGCGGGGACGACCTTGGGAGCGGGGGTTGCCGCGCGAGGGGTCGCAGCCGGCGGTGCGGCAGCCACGACCGGCCTGGACGGAGCAGCCGGCGCGGGTGGTACAGGAGCCGCTGGTTCAGCAGCCATGGTCTCCCTAACCGAGATCGTGGGTTCTGACGAAGCCACTGGCGCCCTGGTGGCGGGCTTGGCAGAGACCCTCTCGACAGGTGCCGGTGCCGCATGCTGGCTGCTGGCCGCCGCGACCTTGGCAGCGGCTTTGGCAGCCGTGACTTCAGCAACCATGCGCGCGACATCGGCCTGATTCCCGGCGAAGAGCATGGTCTTGGCGAGTCCCACCTCGCTGCCGGCAGGCTTGGCAGCCGCACTGGCCGCGGCGCCTTGAGCCGCGGCTCTCACGCCTTCCAGCTCGGTCAGGAAAAGTCGCAGGGTCAAGTGGCGGCGGCTAGAACTCTTGTCCATCGCCTTGAGAATGAGGCGGTCGGCTTCGGCCGAAATCCCCGCGCCAGGCCGTCGCTGGCTGGGTGGCAAGAGCGGGCTGGACACGTGCAGGTCGAGCACGGCCTGCGGCGTGGCTGCCTGGAACGGAGGCTCGCCGGTCAGCATGTGATAGAGGATGGCCGCCAGGCTGTATGTGTTCGAACGCTGATCAGCCGGCTTGCCCTGAGCCTGCTCGGGCGAAACGTAGGCCGGATCGCCAGCCACCTTGTCAGTGACCGGCGGCGCCAGTGGGAAGTTGATGACCTTTACGTCCCCGGTCGGACCAACCAAAACGTTCTCGGGCGAGACATCCCGATGCACCAGTCCGGCCTTCTGCGCCTCGAGCAGCGCCTGGCCTACCTGGCCGATCATCGCCTTGGCTGTCTCCAGGTCGACTGGTCCACTCCGCAATACGCTGGCCAGGGATTCGCACGGAAAAAGCTCCATGGCAACGAAGAGGCGCCCGTCAGGCAGCTTGCCACAATCGATAATGGTGGCGACCCTGGGGCTGGAAACCCTCATCAATTGCTTGAACTCTCTCTCCGCCCGGGACTGGGTGGCAGCCGAACCCAGCGCAGCCGGGTTCACCAGCTTGAGGGCAACCTCGCCGCCAGTCTGGCCATCGCGCGCCCGCCACACCTCCCCGGTGCTACCGCCTCCGATGCGTTCGATCGGCTTAAAGCGCGGCTCTGGTGCGTCGGGTATGGACTCGAGCCGCTGCGGGCCGTCCGCTGTGGCGCAGGTCTCCTGGGGACAGAAATTCGCGTCCTCGGGGTACTTTGACTTACAGATTGGGCAGGTTTTCATCCGGTACCTGAGGTGAAGTCGCTCCGCCTGCAAGGACAATTCCTCGACAGGCGCGAAGCGGACAAATCCTAAGCCGAAGGCACCGACGAAAGCAACAAGGGTTCTGCGCACCCAGCCAGGATACGCAAATGGAAAGCCGCCCTGCGTCGCGAGCTACTTGGCCGCCGTTTTGGGCGCGGGCTGGCCTGGAGCGCCCATCCCCGCGAACAGGTCGGCCTCGGACTTGGTCGAGCTAACGCTTTCCTTGGCCTTGCGCTTGTGTCCGGCGTTCGAGTGGTGCCGCTGCCGGCGCTTCCAGGTCTGACGACTATTCGATGCCATGGGGCTCCTGACTTAGCAGGGGCGAAGCGCGAGGTCAAATGTAGAGAGGTCTCTGTTTCCGCATCTGCTACGGTCAGCGACGCCGGCGCACGCTCCAGCGTCTCACGACGAACAGCAAGCCAATGGCCAACGGGAAGAATCCCAGGTGATTCCTCGATCGGCTGGATCCGGTCGAGCAGCTACAGCCGCCTGCAGTGCCGGCCTTCCGGAGTACCTGAAGACGCCAAAATGGCAGCCCTAGATGGGCTACTGTCGTTCCGCTGAGGTCACACCATCGATTCCTTGCAGGGCACGCACGACCTTTTTGAGCTGGTCCACATGGCTGACCGTGACCTGGAAGGTGTTGATGCCTCGGCGGTCCTCGGTGGTCTTGCATTTGGCCTGGATGATGTTCACGCCGAACTCGGTGAAGCACTTGGAGATGGCGGCCAGGATGCCGGGGCGGTCGGTGGAGATGACCTCCACCGCCACCGGCCGCAGCATGCGGGTGTCTTCGTCCCAGGACACCTCCACCCGGCGCGCGGGATCCAGATTCAGCGCCTTGGGGCAACTCAGGGTGTGCACGATGACACCGCGTCCACGGCTGATGAAAGCCACGATATGGTCGCCGGGCACCGGGCTGCAGCACTTGGCAAAGCGGACCACGATGTCGGCCTCGCCCTGCACGCGCACGCCGCCCACTGAGCGCTTGGTCACGCGTCGGGCCTGCGCGCTCGCATCCGCGATCACGGCTGAGAGATTCTCGGAAGTCGCATCGACAGGCTGGGCATCGGGATAGATGGCGGCATAGGCCTGCTCGGGTGCGATTTTGCCGTATCCCACGTGAACAATGAGATCGTCGGCGCTGCTGAGGCGCAGGGCCGCGGCGGCCCTGTCGAGCAATCGCTCCTTTTCGGCTGTCGCCAGCGAGCGATGGTGATTGCGTAGCTCGCGGGCCAAAAGGTCGTGCCCCAGTCGGCGGCTGCGTTCGCGCTGCTCGTTGCGCAGGTGGTGGCGGATCTTGGTCTGGGCGCTGCTTGTCACCACGAACTTGAGCCAGTCCTTGGACGGTCTCTGCGAATTCGAGGTGATTATGTCGACCGTGTCGCCATTGCGCAGGGGGTAGCGCAGGGGAACCATGACGCCGTTGACCCGAGCGCCCGAGCAGTGGTCTCCGATCTTGGAGTGAACCGCGTAGGCGAAGTCGATGGGGGTCGCCCCTTTGGGCAAGGCCTTGACGTCCCCCTTTGGTGTGAAGACGAAAACCTCTTCTTGAAACAGGTCGATCTTGACCGTCTGGATGAATTCTGTGGGATCCTTCAGGTCGCGCTGCCACTGCATCAACTGGTGCAGCCACGCGAAGGCCTGGCGGTCGCCGGTCCCCAGCACCGTGGGTTCTTTGTACTGCCAGTGGGCGGCGATGCCTTGTTCGGCAGTTCGGTGCATCTCGGGGGTGCGGATCTGCACTTCCATGCGGTCAGCCCCCGGCCCGATCACCGTGGTGTGCAGCGACTGGTACAGGTTGGGCTTGGGCAGCGCGATGTAGTCTTTGAAGCGGCCGGGGACCGGCATCCAGTTGGAGTGCACGATGCCAAGGGCGGCATAGCAGTTCTGCACGCTGTCGGTGATGATGCGGAACGCAACGATGTCGTAGACCTGTTCCAACTCGCGGCCCGTCCGCTTCATCTTCTGGTTAATGGACCAGAACGACTTGGCCCGCCCGCTCACCTGAGCGGGAATCGAGGCGGCGGCCAGCACACGCAGCAGCTCCTGGCAAACCTCGGTAATGTAGGCATCGCGGCTGGCCTGCGTGCCCGCCATCTTGGTCGAAAGATCCTGGTAGTCATCGGGCTCGAGGTAGCGGAAGGCGAGATCTTCCAGCTCCACCTTCATCCACTGGATACCGAGACGGTTGGCAATGGGCGAGTAGATCTCGCGCGTCTCGCGGGAAATGCGTTCCTGCTTCTCGTGCGACACGTACTGCAAGGTGCGCATGTTATCCACGCGGTCGGCCAGCTTGACCAGAATGACCCGAATGTCCCGGGCCATGGCCAGCAGCATCTTGCGGAAGTTCTCGGCTTGGCGTTCCTCGCGTGTGTTCCAGGGGATTTGACCCAGCTTGGTGACGCCTTCGACCAGCCGCTGGATCTCGGCGCCAAACAGGCGGCCGATGTCATCGGAGGTAGCGCTGGTATCCTCCACGCAATCGTGCAGCAGCCCCGCACAGATGGAAGCCACGTCCAGATTCAGATCGGCGATGATCTTGGCCACGCCCAGCGGGTGCACCAAGTACGGCTCACCCGAACGCCGCATCTGTCCCGCATGTCGTTCCTTGGCGAAGTCATGGCAACGACGGATGAGCCCGAGATCGGCAGTGGGGGCGCTCTTCTGCGCGGCTTCGCAGATGAGGTCGATGATCTCCATCACGGCTTGTGGACCGCAGCGGCCGCCTCACGCAACAGAGCCTGCGCCAGAGCGTCGTTGCGGACACGCGTGCAACCGGCCGCCACGTAGATGGCGCGCAACTTGGCGTAGGCCTGATCGAGGTTGTCGTTGACGACCAGATAGTCGTACTCACCGTAATGGGTGAGCTCCTGGTGGGCCATGGCCAGCCGTCGCTCGATGACGTCGTTGGCGTCGGTGGCGCGCTGGCGCAGACGACGCTCCAGTTCCTTCATCGAGGGGGGCAAGATGAAGCACAGCACGCTTTGCGTAGGCCACAGCTGGCGAATCTGGCGGCCGCCCTGGTAGTCGATGTCGAACAGGCAATCCACGCCGTCAGCCAGGGAGGTGTTCACCGTTGCGATGCTGGTTCCGTACTGGTTGCCGTGCACGACGGCCCACTCGGCGAATTCGTGGCGCTCGACCATCTCGGCGAAGCGCACACGGCTCACAAAGTGGTAGTCCTTGCCGTGGACCTCGTCCTTGCGCGGCTGGCGCGTGGTGTACGAGACGGAGAAGCGCAGGTCGAAGTCCCCGGCCAGCCGCCGCGCCAGCGTGGTCTTGCCGGCGCCCGAGGGTGAGGAAATAACCAGCAAGAGGCTGGGGCGTCTGTCAGACAAAGTCATGTCTCGGATCTTCTCGTCGAGGGTGTCACTCGATATTCTGGGCTTGCTCGCGCAGTTTCTCCAGTTCCGCCTTGCTCTCTACCACCAGGGCCGCGATTGGTGCGTCCTGAACCTTGGATCCGATGGTGTTGATCTCGCGCCCGACCTCTTGCACGAAAAAGTCAATCTTGCGTCCCGCGGCCTCGGGCGCGGTTGCGGCGAGAAGCCCGCCCAGGTGATCCAGATGCGTGCGCAACCGGACCAGCTCTTCGGACACGTCGAGCTTCTCGGTCAGAATGGCCACCTCCTGGGCCAGCCGCGCGGGATCGAGAACCGTGCCGCTGGTCACCACGGCGGCCAACCGTTCTTCCAGCTTGCGGGCCGCACGGGTGGGCAGGCCGGAGGCGGCCTGCGCGATCTTTGCCGCCAGCTCGCGCAGGCGATCGAATCGCTGGCGCAGATCGGCGGAGAGAGCGGCTCCCTCGCGGGCCCGGGTGGCCTGCACTTCCTGCAGCGCCTGGTCCACTGCGGGTCGCACCCCGTCCCAGGTCATCTCGTCGCGCCGGACGGGACGGGCCCCAGGGCCAGCCAAGAAGGCGGCCACCGTGGCCAGGTCGACGGGCTGTGCCAGGCCCAACTCACGCCGCAGGGTTTCGAGAACCTCGTGAGCCTGGCGAACCACCGCGAGATCGATCAAGGCATCAGGCGCGTCGATGCCTTCTTCCCGAATGGTGACACTCACTGTGCCACGTGCGACGCGCGCGCGAACCGCGCGCACAATCTCGGTTTCCACCGACGCCGGGATGTCCCCGTCGCGACCGCGTACCTTGACGTCACTGCCGCGGCCGTTGAGCGAACGAATCTCGACGACCAAACGCCGCGCGCCGGCTTCGGCTATCCCTCGTCCGAACCCGGTCATGCTGAGCAGGTAGTTGCTCATGGCGTCGATCTCTGCCGTTGGAACCATGCCAGGGTTTTTCCCAGCCCGGCGACGAAGTTCACCGCAGCCGTGTAGCCGAGCACGGTCTTGGCTTGGGAAATATCGGCCAGCGAATGGCGAACATCGCCAGCCCGCCCCGGCTCATAAAGGGCCACGACGGGTCGCCCCAAGGCCTCGCCCAGCAAAGCCAAGACCCGATTCAGACTGGTGCCGGTGCCACACGCGATGTTGAAGACCTTGCCTGATGCACCCTCGGCATCGGCGGCCCGCAGATTGGCCTCGACTACGTTCTCGATGAAACAGAAATCGCGCGATTGTTCGCCGTCGCCGTACACGGTGGGCGAGCGGCCCTCCAGCGCGGCCGTGATGAAGCGCGGGATCACCGCCGCGTACTGCGAGTTGGGATCCTGGCGCGGACCGAACACGTTGAAGTAGCGCAGGGTCACCGTCTGCACGCCAAACACCCGCGCATACACCCGAAGGTAGTGCTCGCCCGCGAGTTTGGACACAGCATAGGGCGACAGCGGCGCGGGGGCCATGGTTTCGACCACCGGCAAGCTGGGCGGCTCGCCATAGGCCGAGGACGAGCCGGCATAAACCACGCGTCGCACCTGGCAGCGGCGTGCGGCCTCAAGCACGTTGAGCGTGCCCGTCGCGTTGGCGTTGTGGCTGGGCAGAGGCGCGGCCAGAGAACGCGGCACCGACGGAATGGCGGCTTCGTGAAATACGACGTCCGCGCCTGCAAAAACTCGGTCCAACAACGCCGCGTCGAGGATGTCGCCTTCGACGACCGCCAGCTTTCCGGCCAGATCCTGCAGATTCTCGCGTTTCCCGGTGGAGAAGTTATCCAGCACCGAGACATCATCGCCGCGCGCAACCAAAGCGCGCGCGAGAGCAGATCCTATGAATCCAGCACCACCAGTAACGACAATCTTTCTGGACATGATGATTGGCAACCTCAGTTTGGCAATCGTCTAGCGCGTTTTTCTCGCCGGGGACAGGGCTTTGCTTGGCGAGGAAGCCGACCCCGGGAAGGGCAGTCCATCCAGACCCGCTCCGTAGCGAGCGTCGAGGAAGAAGCCCTTGCCCGCTCCCGCTGAGATGCGGATGCCGGGCAGACCGTTCCCGTCGATTTCATCGTGTGCCGAGAAACCGCAGCCTGCGTCGGTGACCACGCGGCCGGTGGGCGCCACGCCCGTCGCAGTAAGCACCACAGGGTGAACGCTGGCGGAGAATCGTCGGTGGATCCTCTGGGAGGGCTCCAGCTTTTCGCCGTCGAAGTGGAACTTGCTCGACACCCCCGCTGCTCCGGCCAGTTCCATCTCGAACGCGCCTTGGCCAGCAAACCACATGGTCACTTGCCGGACGTCCCCCGGCAACTCAACCAGCGGACCCAAGGCCATGCTGACCAAGTCGAGCTCTCGCACGCCGAGTCCGCGCAACAGGTCCGCCTGGCCGGCCGCCCGCACCAGACGGCCCGCGCGCAGGAACACGATTCGGCGACCATCCGGCGACCTCGCGAATGCCAGCACACGCCCGTCTTCGGCCGTGATGGGAAGGTAGCGTCCCGAGCGCGGCAGCCACGCGTAGATCTCTTGATTCATCCCCAGCACCAAGATCCCCTGCCCTTCCAGCTTGACGGGCGGTTGGGTGCGCGCCACGAAGACAAAGCCATCGCGCGCAGCCTTACTCCAATTAGTCGACGCTTCGGCCAGGGCGGACTTCAGCTTGGCCAGTTCCTGGGGGCGAATCTGCAGCGCTCCCAGATCAGCCGCCTCCATGACCTCGCGCGCCCCGGGAACGTAGGCGTGGCGGATCAGGGCCACGGCCTGCTCCGTCGCCTCGGTGAAGCGCTCTTCTCGTGCGTAGGAACAGGCCAGGTTGAGCCAGGGAGCGAGAAAGTCAGGGTCCAGCTCCCTGGCCAGTTGGTACTTCCCGCGGGCCTCGGCAAAACGACCGTCGCGGTACAGGGTCTTGCCTTCGCGGTTGAGATTCATGGCTTCTTGCGGTGGTAGGTGCGCCACTTGGGCTGACCCGGGGCTGCTCGCATCCGGCTTGGCCGCGGGGCAGGCAGCCAGGAGCAGGCAGGTGCCGACAAGACCAATCACGGATCAACCCACACGGACCGCAGGTCCAAGCGATCGCCCACGCCGGCCAAGCCATGCACCCGTTTGGCCACCAGCGCGGGGACGTCATGGCGGTAGAGAAAGATGACCGGCCGTTCACTGGCCAGCCATTCGCCCAGATGCTGCAGGACCGGGACGCGCGCCGAGGGGCCCACGGCCAGCCGCACTTGGTCGAGCAGCACCTGCAAAGGCTCTGAGCGATAGCCACTGAATGCGAGCTGGCCCTGGCTGCCGAAAAGCAGCCGGGGATCCTCATCCCGCCGGCCTTCCCAGGTCAGAGTCGCCAAATCGAAATCGCCGCCATCCAGTCGCGCCTGCAGGGAGGTGGCGTCGATCGCGACCGTGTCGAGCAAGACCCCGGCGCGACGAAGGTCGAGGGCGAACCCGCGCGCCTCGGCCGCCAAACTGCGCGCGCCGGACGGCAGCAGAAAGCTCAGGCGGATGGGCACCCCCCCCACGTCACGCACGCCGTCTCCATCGCTGTCGCGAAACCCGGCGCTCTCCAAAAGAGCAATGGCCCGTTTGAGATCCAAGGGGTCAGCGGGAACCTGGGCGAAGGTGGGGGCACCGATGGGCCGCGCCAGGCCGTGGTGGACTTCGTCTGCCAGACGCGTGCGATCCCAGAGCAGGCTGAGTGCCTGGCGGAAGCGAGCATCGGCGAGCGGCCCGCGGCGGTGGTTGGGTACGATGAACGAGTAGCGATCCGGGGTCAGCCACCACACCTCCAAGGTGTCCCGCAGGGTGGCCGGCGTCACCTGCTCGGGATAGAGCACGTCGAGTACGCGCGGGAGGACGTCGATTTCGCCCCGTCGGGTGCGGACCATCGCCCGGGATCCGTCACCGTCGATCTCGAAGACGATCTCATCGAGAAACGGCGGCTGCGGCCGTTCGGCAGGTCGGCTGCGAACTAGTCGGATGCGTTTGCCGCGCTCCCAAGAGGCGAAACGGAAGGGACCGGTGCCCACCGGCTGGCGTCCCAGTTGGGTGACCGCCGAACCCGTCTTGCGCAGGTTTTCGGCGGGCAGGATGGGGATTTCGCACAGGGCGCGCAGAACCAGGTCAGAGGGCCGGCGCAGACGGAAGCGCGCCCCCCTCTCGGGCACCACGTCCACACCCTCGACGTCTTCCAGCATGGCGTGCCAGAGCGCCTGGCGGCTGCCCGTGCGCAGGAGCGGCTCGAAAGTGGCTTGGACATCAAGGCCGGACACCACGCGATCGTCGTGCCAGCGTGCGTCCCTGCGCAACTTGACCGTGACGCGCTCGCCGTCGGGCGAGACCTCCCAGCTCTCGGCCAGCCCCGGCCTATACTGGTTCTCCCGGCACTCGATCAATGTTTCATAAACCAGGTGGTCTACCACGCGCTGGATGACCTGAAGCTGGTCCTGCAGCGGGTTGAGGTGCGGCGGCTCGGCCTCGAGGTGGACACGGAGCGTCCCGCCGTAGGGATTCGGCCGGGTGGGCTTGGGGGCGATCTCGGGTAGCTTGACGCCGACGGATGGGCGAGCCAGCCGATGTGGTTCGGAAGCGCCCGCATCGTGCGGCGCCGCGGAGACTGGCCGGCGTGGGCTGCCGTGGTGCCGGGTGCAGGCGACGCAGGCCAGCGACGCCAGCAACATCACAAGGACACTTCTGGGGCCTTGTGGCGCGCAAATGACCATGTTATGCAGGAACCTCACATACGGGCCGCCGGTTCGGCGGCTTTTGGCCTTCGAAGAGGGGAAACTCATGCTCCGAATCTCCATGGTATCGGTTTTCACGATGGCTTCCCTGGTATCGGGTGCGGCGCTGGCTCAGGGCCAGGCTCTCCCGCCGGTGAAGGTCAAC
>Ga0182021_10002261_pt1 | contig 22452 bp, 19 predicted proteins | sample 612E3MmetaG_FD_120493 | JGI IMG/M metagenome (GOLD analysis project Ga0182021, IMG submission 120493) | Permafrost microbial communities from Stordalen Mire, Sweden - 612E3M metaG (Illumina Assembly) | ecosystem: Environmental > Terrestrial > Soil > Wetlands > Permafrost | place: Sweden... | reverse complement strand
TTCGTTATTGAAACCGGCGGCCGGCAGGCTAGAATCAGCGCTCCAATGGTTCGGGGCGTAGCGTAGCTTGGCTAGCGCGCTTGCTTGGGGTGCAAGAGGTCGTGAGTTCAAATCTCACCGCCCCGACCATTATTTATTGGGTTTTCTCAGTTTGTTCTTGAATTCCTAACAGAATCCTAACACAATTGGCCCATGAGCAAAAAGCGCATGGAGTTTCCAATGGAGGTCCAACAGGGGTCGGTCGTCGTCAAGATCTACCGGGTCAAAAACAAATCATACCGGCGTAAAACCAAGGACAATGCGGTCAAGTTGACGGATCGCTACGGTTTCATGGTGTCTTTTTTCGTCGGTGCCAAACGGCAGCAGAAGATGTTTGCCAAGTTTGACGAAGCTTATGCGGTGGCGGAATCCAAGGCCAAGGCGCTTTCCCGTGGTGAATTGGATGCGCTGGAGATCAGCGCCGTGGGTGCCCGGATTTACGTTAATTGCGTTGATATGGCCAAGGAGACGGGATTGGCGCTCGAACTGTTGGTGAAAGATGCCGTGGAGGCTCTGAAAGTTCTCGGCGGGAAGGCGTCGTTGTCGGAGGCGGCAAGGGAATACGCCAAGCGCAATATGCACGAGGTTCCAAGCAAGTTGCTGCCGGTCGCCGTGGAAGATATGCTGAAAATCAAAAAGACCGACGGCACGAGCGATGCCTATCAAAAGGTGCTGAAGGTTTATCTGAACCAGCTTAAAAAGAAATTCCAGTGCCAGTTGAAAACGGTGACGACAGGGCAGCTTTCCGAATATTTTCAGGAACTGGATGTGTCGCCCCGGAGCAAAAACAACGCCCGCGCGACAGTGGGAGCATTTTTCAAGTTCTGCAAGGAGCGCGGCTGGCTGCCTCGCGACCATGAAGGGGTGTCGCTGGTGCAAAAGTTCAAGGAGAAGACATCTGACATTGCGATTTATTCGCCGTGGGAGGTCACGCAATTTCTGCGGTTCGCCCGGACGGAACTGGTGCCGTTCGTGGCCATCGGCGCGTTTGCGGGGTTGCGGACGGCCGAAATCGAGCGGCTGGACTGGACGGAAGTTCACATGAAGGACCGGTTCATTGAGATCAAGGCGTCGAAAGCGAAAACGGCGAGCCGGCGGATTGTGCCGATCAGCAACAACCTGGCGAAGTGGCTCAAAGACCATGTGCAGGAACATGGGCGCGTCGTGCCGTTTGAAAACATGGCGAAACAAATCGGCTGGCTGGTGGAAGACACAAATGCCGGTTTGAAAAAGGCGGCGGAAGAGGCCGGGAAAGATCCCGAAAAGGCCAGGATGGTGAAATGGAAGAAGAATGCGCTCCGGCATTCGTATATCAGTTACCGGGTGGCAGAAATTGAAGATGTTGCCAAAGTTGCCTTGGAGGCGGGCAATTCGCCGCAGATGATTTTCCAGCATTACCGGGAACTGGTGCAGCCGAAAGAGGCAAAGGCGTGGTTTGCCATCGTTCCAAAAGGCTGAATCTGAATCCGCCGGTTGCCGGGACAATACGAAAATCCGAAGGAAAAATTTTCGGATGGACAGGCATTGTCCAGGGCGTGTGATAATTTGGCGGCATGAATGCAGCCCGGTTTTTCATGCGCCGTGAAGATTACCAGCCGCGCCAGTCGCCCGCTGGCAGTCCGTTCCGCCAGTTTGACGTTACCTGCCTCAAATGCGGGTCGTATGACTTGCGGCTGGTGGCGCAGATGGATGAGGAGGCCGGTGAAATGGCTGTGGTGCTGGTCTGCAACCACTGTCCACAACGGGAAATCCTGCCTTTGAGGTAATGGTTGAAGATGAACGGTGAAAAGCTGAACAATGTCACTTTTCTAGGACCGACCCCTTCACAGCCGAAGGAGGCGAAAGTGTGGTTTGCCATCGAGCCGGACAACGTGGCGGAAATGGCCGCACAAGCAAATGCGAAGACGGCGTGAGGCTGGGCGCTGTGGGACAATGTGATTATTTTTCGATGCGGAGGTAGGTGCCGTCTTCCCATTTGGATTCGAGGAATTCTTTGAATTCGCCAACCACGGTGTCGATCTCGGGTTTTTCGAAGACGGTGGTGTGTGCGGGGGTGAATTCCGTGAGGGCAACGACCTTTTGGCCTTTGCTGCCCAATAGGATTTTCAATTCTTTCGCCAACTGCTTCCGATCGTCGGAAGACGTGCCAATGAGCGCCTCGGCCAGGGCAGCCGGCGTCGCTGCAGCTTGGATGGCGGACACGCCCTTGGAAGGTTTGGGTGATTTGGCCAGTGCCGCGGTTACGCCTGGTGATTTGAGGAAAACCGCGAATTCCAGCAGGGCCTCGCCGGGCGCGGCCTCCAAAGTCTGTTGCATTTGCTGACGCTCATCGCGCGCGGTCACCAATTTGTCCAGAGGCAAGGGGGCGCGTTGTTTATCGCGAACGCAGCCGGTTTGGGCTACTTCTTTCTCGGCGGCCGTGATGTCTTCCGGCGTCGCCCGCAATCGCGAGGGGATGCCGGCCAATGTTGATTCAAGCTGGCTCTGGCAGCGTTCGGCTTCATGCACATTGGGCGTAAAATCTCCCAGAACAGAAGCTTCTTCGGAAGCTGCGGCTGCCTGACGGGCGGCATCAATGTCATCTTGCGCAGTGTTGAGCTCGTTGAGAGCATCGAGATAAGCGGGAACATACACGCCCTCCAATTTTTCCAACCGCGGCATGAGCCGGGTATTGACGCGGTCAGGATTGAGCACCAGTTCGGGTGCCGATTCCAATTCTTTGAGGAGGTCCTTTTGAGCCTTTTGAATATCCTTGTAGGTTTGGACATCGGGGACGACGGCCAACCCCAGTCGAGCCGCGCGCATCAGAGTAGCGCTGGTCTTAGTGGATGAGCTACGCAAATCGGCTAGGGACTTGTAGTTTGCCTGGAACTTAACCAGGTGTGTATCGGTCAACTGTTGAGGTTCGGTAACTTTAGCCACCTTCAAGATTGCGCGGCGCAAGGCATCGTAAGCTTCGGTATCTTTGTATTCTTCCGGGCACGGTTCTTCCGCAAAATCTAACCAGTAACACAGGAGGTCCGTAAACGGACTTTCCTGGGCGAGTTCGATGAAGATACCCTTCAAGTTGGTGTCGAGTTGCTCAATATCCGCCCGTTCGACCCAGTAACCATCAAAGAGCGAGCGCAAGCTTTCATCCACCTTGGCGCGGTCAAACGCCGGGCCGAGACTGCCTTCGGGAACCGGGCCGAGGCTGCCTTCCCGGCGTGAAAGGAGAATTTCCAAATATCGGTAGAAAATGGCCCAACCCTCCAGGGGACGAGGCAAATCCACCCGGTCCAATTTGCGAAGTGTATCTGGCTTAAAATCTATCTGGCTGATGGAGTTCCGGTCAATGAACCCATCCCCTTTTTGGCTCAGGCGAACGATGCCCTTGCGCGCCATGCAGAGGAGATAGATGTCCACCATGCGGCGCGTGAGACCGGGCGACTCCTGTCCGTCTTCGGTGTGGTAACCGGTGAACCAATTGTAAACTGTGCGAACTTCCAAGCCCGTTTGACCGTGCTTGAGAATGCGTTCGCGAATGAGTTTGTAGTAGCGACCGCCGTCGGGGTCAAGTAGTCGGGGGGATTCACGCCGAACCAAGCCCAGCGGCAGGGCGAAGTTTTCAACCGCACTCCATAACTGGTCGCCTTCGCTGACGGCCTGGCCAATTTTTACGAGTCCATTGATCAATTTAACGGCACCCGTGCCGTCAAATCTGCGCGTGCCAAAGTCAATCTTGCGCGACTCATAACAGGTGTCCATCGCCGCGCCAGCCATTTTGGTCAACGCGCCTTCGACACCGCCGACCATTGACACATCGAGGGTGACGCGGCTGGTCTTGGCAATGCCGCGTCCATAAATATTCAACAACACCGCGAAAGCGCGATGGCCGTCTTTACGGAACTCTTTGATTCCTTCCTTGCCGGGAGCCGTTTCGCGGTGTTCATCCGCGACGAGCAAGTGCGCGGCGACGGAGGCGATGGTGAGTTTGTCGGCATCTTCCATTTCGCCAGGCGACCAGATGACGACGCGCGGATCGAGAGCGGCGTCACCCTTCCCCAGGTGACTGCTAAAATCCTTGGCGGAGAGGGAATGACGGGACAACACAATCAGGAAATCATCTTCGCCTTCGACCTCAACATTGTTGAGCGGGCCGCGCTGCAAATCCGCGACGGTGATTTTGCCGGTGCGTTCCTGGCCATGCCAACCGGAGACCGTGATGCCAACCCGCTGCCAGTCTTCCGAAGGCGCATAGTCTGCGAAGTGCGACCGACAGGACTGGTCGGCGGGATCCAGGTAACTGATGAGACGGTCAACCATCTGTTGAAACAAGACGGGATCATTTTTAAGCCGTTCGGCGGCTTCGTAAACGAGATCGTCGTAGGCGCTGGTTTCCTTGGGGATAAATTCGAACCGGCCTTCACGCCGGCGGATTTGATTGCGGAGCTTGCTGCAAAGTTCTTCGAGAATCGTATCGTAGTGCCCGCGCTGGGCCTCGACAGTTTCTTCGCCGGGCTTAATGTCGCACACGGCGTCGAGGATCTGGTCGCGCGTCAAGCCGGCGACACCGGCAATGTGATAGAGGAACAGTGTGTTTACGATGCGCTCGGCGCGAGTTTTGTTCTGGGGCCGGGCCAGTTGGCCGTCGGCGATGCGCTTGAGCGTGGAATGCGCGCCTTCAAGGGCGACAACCTGATTGCGAAAACCACTCTTGATGCTGATGGCACCGGAAGATGAATTGGATGGCGTCTCGTTGTATGACATCAGGTCATCGAACACCTTCCACAACGGAACGAGGTCTTTTTCCTTTTTCTCCGCAGCCGATTTGACCGCCCGGTGGAGGAAACTGATTGTGGAGCGCGTGCCGGTGAGCTTGGTGGAAATTTTCCGCATCACGTCCAGGGAATCCGGCGTGAACGGGAAGCACGATTCAAAATCCTCCTTCGTGGCGGCCTTCACCCAGGGGATGTAGGCGCCGAACCCCTTGTGGTAAAGCTCAACGGCTTTGAGGTCGGTGATTTGCCGCGTGCGCTGGATGACAATGTCGCGGAAACGCTCGGCCTTGTGCTCCAGCAACTCCTCACGCATCCGATCCGGGCCGACGATTTTCTTAGGATTGGTATGCGCCGCCTGGGCGGCAACGATGATCCAGACCGGCTTGCCCTCGGCTTTGGCGAGAGTGCTGGATAGGGCAAGCAGGCAATCTTCGTCTTCGCCGGTATAATTGGAGCGGCGGAGATATTCAGACATCTCGTCAATGGCGATGAATATGCCGTCATAACCCGCCTGGAGAATATCCTGAACCGCATTGCGCAGGCGTTCCACGCGCTCGGTGGGAATACGCGGCGTCAGTTTTTTGTGGTGGTAAAAGGCCATCAGCAGACGGCCCGCGTCGCGACGCTGTTGCGGGTCTTCGCACGCCTCCATCAGTTCGGCGAAATCGTAGGCGGGCAATCCTTTCATCAACCGCGCGTCGCCCAGAAATTTACGCAGGTCGTTTTCGAGGTTTTTTTTGTGCTCCTGAAGAAACACCGTGACGAGATGTTCCTCGGGATAGACGGCCAGAGGTTTGCCTTCACGAAGCGCGAACGTTGCCTGGGCTTCATCGAGGACAAAATCCTCCAACTTCTTATCGTAGCCACCACCGCAACCTTCCAGACTAAAGACGATGGGGAAAATCTTCTTTTTCTCCACCTTGGCGCGCCAGGTGTTGTCCAGACGCGCCGCCGGACCTACTTTGCCTTCAGCATCCTCGCGCTGTTTGAGCATGTCCCAAGCGGCTTTCTGGCCGACAGCGAGGACAGCGGTCGCGGCCATCAAGTGCGATTTGCCGACGCCGAATTCCGCCTGCAACCAGAAACCCTGGCCGTGGCCTTCCGCCACCTGCTCCATGATGCGGTGCAGATAACTGCGCACGGGATCCACGAAAAATTCTTCCAGGGTATCTATACGCACCAGATTCTTTTTTTTCGACTCGCGGCGCTCGCTGTCGCTGTTGCCGGCCCAAATATGCTGGGTGAGTGAATAGACGCTCTCCACGCGCGGCGGAATTTTGAGGATTTCATTGAGCGACTTACGGCTGCTAAAACCGCTGTAATCCATGGGAGCGGTTGTGTTATCCGTTTTTTTCATGATTCTTTGCCTTCCTCTTCGGTTTCCGTGACGACTTCATCCTCGTCTTCGGCCTTCTTGCCGGCGTTGCGACGGCAAGTGGCGTAATATTCTTCTGCGTCGTAACGCTCATCATCAGTCAATTGCTGCAACTGACCCATCAGGCCGCCCTTTTCGTAAAGGACGACGCCAGCTTCGGCGAGGCCGAAATTGGCGCAATGCTTGAGCCAGGCGACCATTGTCTTCGCGTCCGGCATCCGTTCTTTGGGGAAATCGCCTTCGCCAGCCAGGAAAGCGGCGAATTGACGGATGCGACGGCCCAGGCCGGATTGACGCGATTTCTTCAAGCTCTCCGCCTCGGTGCTGGTGGGTTGGCGGTAGAGCCATTTGTCGCCGTCACGAAAGCGCACGACATACTCCTCCAGAAATTCGGCCAGGTTGCGACGTGGAGTGCGGCCGGCGGCACGGCCTTTGAGGTAGCGCGTGAGATAAAAGAACAGGCAATCGTAAAACTCGCAGCCTTTCATCCGGCCCGCGAGCTTGAAGCTGTGCGCTTCCGGGCCAGTCAGCACTTCACGTTTGATGTGATTTTCAATCGCGTCCTCGCCCACGTCATCCGCGACAGCACTACTAAGCGCCAACTGTGCGGCCAACGCTACTGGCACGCCAATGCTGCGGAAATGGACGAAGCGCTCTAAAGCACGTCCGGCCTCCTCCTCGTTGCGAAGGTCATTGTCTGACAAGCTTTCAAATTCTTCCTTCAAAAACCAGCGAGACGCCTCGGACCGAGTGCATATTTCGCTCAAAATATCGTCGAAGCGATGTTCCGCCATCTCCCCCCGCGCAAGTAACCGTCGTAAGACAATGTCCCATAACTTGTCTCGTGTTTGGCCTCCTGTTGTCGAAAGGGTTTCTACGAGAATGTCCCTAACACGTTGTGTGACTTGTCCAATTTCAGCTCCGTTACCATCGGTGCGCTCCTGTTCGAATTTTGGCTTCCGACAGTTTAGAACGAGGTCGGATTTAACGATCTTTTCAGATGTTATTGCTTTCCTACTCTTCGAACGGGGCTCTAAACAGGTAACGGTGTGAATCTCAAAACCCGCGTCGAGAACTGCTTTTTGCAGCATTGTCCAATTGGATTCCGAAGTGTCGTGGTAGCAGATCGAAGCCCAGTGGCCAGGCTTTAGAACGCGAAACATTCCAAATACGGACTGGCGAAGAGCATCTTCGGCCTGAGGCCAAGCGTGGTTGTGAATGGGATTCCAGGTTATTTCATCTTTCAGCGAATTTGGGAAATCCAGCCACGCATCCCAAAGGAAATTGAGTTCGCCATACTGGACTTCAAGGTTCAAATAGGGAGGGTCCGTAAAAATGTAATCAATACTGTCGGATGGCATCCTGGCGCACGCTGCCACATTCGGCTCGATGGAAAGGCAGAAGACGGCGTCGGACACTGGAAACTGATCCTTCTCCGTAAAGTGAGCCAGGATTTGGCTCTTCGCTTGCGCCAGATACTTTGTGGGTCTTGCCTCCATCCGAATTGGCGGCATGTAGTAAGTTCCGACACCAATCCGGCCGACCCCGTCTGCACCATAACCCATGAGGTTCGAACATTTATGCACGAGCCACGTCAGAAAAATAAGAGGCGAAAAACCAGATGTTTCAGCCTTCGCCCCTTTCCTTAATTCGGCCAAAGCCAACAGGTTTCGATTGGTAAACAGATCAGCAACTACCTTGTAGTTCGCGGTGCCGCTTCGCCATTTCACACCCCAGACTTGCTGTTCTTCCGGAACGTCCATCATACGCCGCTTCGGATACCAGATATTGATATCTTTCCTCGAAATCCTTTCAGCTAATGGCTTGTCGTATTTTGTGAAATACTTCTGTGCTTCCTTATCCGGGTCGTTATGGAGGCGCAGCTTACCTTTCGGTTTGCATTGATTCAGACAAATGTATTTGCAGGCAACCGGTTTTGGCTCGAATTTTTGAGATCGTGTTGAAATCACGAATCTCTCGTGCGCGTGTCCGCCGAACTTCTGGAGACATAATGGGCAAACTCTTTTGGTTTTGGTCGAACCATCGGAATAGTTGACTGAAACTTCAGGGCAATCGAACAGAGCCACGACCTTCGCACAAGCTGGACATTGATAGCAATCGGACCAAACGACAAATTCCGTGATGGCGTCTCCTGCGCACCGGTCACACTTCGTTTTGTAGAGCCGGGCAATACTTTCATTCTTTTCAGGTGTGAGTAGTTTTTCCACCGCATCTTCCACGTCATCAGGGCTCACGCGCAGATTGTAGTGATAGGCGATGAATCCAGCAGATGGGGATACATCTACAAGGACGGCATTTCTGCCAGCGAGAAGCGCTGCGCATCCGGTGCTACCCGTGCCAGCAAAAGGGTCAAAAACCAGATCGCCTGGTTTTGTGTAGTGCTTTACATACTCTGCGATGGATAGCGGATCCTTTTTGGACCAATACATATGCATCGAGTAAAGCTTGTTGTGCTTATGCACGATCAAATCTCTGTCGAAAGCCTTAACGCTATGCTTGTCCGTCTTCGGATTGTAGGGCGTGCTGTGCTGCTTGATGAAAGCGGGCAATTCCGGATTCGGGCCGGGGACGAATGGTTTGTGGTCGGCCTTGACTCCCGTGCGTGCGCCGCCCGACAAGCCCAGTCGTTGTTGTTCCGGTTTTGCTGTTCCCATAATTTTACGCTTTCAAAATTTACTTCAGTCTTCCCGCAATTCAAAGACCCAGCCGGAGTTGTTGAACAGGAGTGAATCAGGAAACTCCTGCCGGGAGGGCGGGTCATCGTCAAAAATCCAGAGCCGGCCATCGCGCATGGTGCCCGGGACCAGGAGGCAAATACGTTTGCCATTGATGGCCACCTGGCGGGCGAGCGGAAGATTGTTGCCGCCCAGGTCGTATGCGTAGAGCAACTCGAAATCGGACAGGAATAGGCCGAGGGTGCCCTTGGCTTCAATCCGGTGCGTGACCAGATCCCGAAAGGCGTTGGAAAGAATAGTTTTGAGCTGCTGGTCGTGACGTTTCCCGGCCAGCTTGGCGGCCTTATCGTATTGCCCGGTGCTGTTCAGATGGGCGAACAAGTCCCGCGTTAGGGACAGGTATTCGACGCGGCCGTGATTATTATTGAAACCGCCGCGCTGGACTTCTTCCTGCACCCGTTTTTGGAAAGGGCGCAGGCGGTCATATGGCGCAAAGGCGCAATAAACCTGGCGGTCATGGGCCTCCGACATAAACAAGCGGGACAGGGCTTGCAGCGCTTCTTCGGAGGTCACGTTTTTTGGCTCACGAGGCATGGATTTTCCTCCGTTTGGCTTTGCCGGGCCGGGTGGACTGGTCCACCGAGCCCTTGAAAAGATTGAGCTGATCCGCTGATTGCGCCGCCATCGGGAGGGATTCTTCCGCAACATTCGCGGGAACAAATTCGGTAGCGTGCGAGTCGCTTTCGCGAAGGATGGTGACGAGTGGTTCGGGTGGCCGCTTGGGAGCAGGCAAGGCATCGCCCAACAGCAGCCTCATTCTCTCCTCGCCCGTGCCCGATAGGGTGAACTGGTGGTATTGGTCAAGCTGGGAGATTTTGCTGACGTGGCCGGCGGATTCGGCGGCTTTGAGCAAACCGGGAATACAGGCTGACGGCCAAAGCATGGCGCGGATGATATTCTCACCCGCAAAGGTTTCGAGCCGGACCATCGTTGGCTCGGGATAATGACGCGCCAAAATATACAGAAACGCCTCCGGCGGTGGCACCGGGCGAACCGGGATATAGAAGGCAGGTTTGGGCACGCGCACCCGGCCCAAGAGCTTGAACGCCTGGACGGCAGAGCTGGCCACTTTGTCGGAACTACGGCCACCGAGCCGGGTATCGAGAAAACTGATCAGGCTCGACCGGGGCACGCCGGCGGGCGGCAACTCGGCCAGCCAGCGGATGGCGATTTCCTGAAGCATGGGGATGGCCTGGAGGAACTCGAAATAGAAAATCTCCCGACCAATCGGAGAATCGCCAAATTTTTTTATGGCGGCGGCCAGCGCGAGATTGATAGCGCCATCTTTCGCAAAACGGATGGAAATATACTCCGCCGCTTTCAGCCGGGTCGAATGACTGTTGTGGTGGAGATGTTGAACGAGATAGTCGCGGAAGTCCGTCGAGCGGGGGTGATTCAGCGCGGCGGGTAAATGGCGCAAACTTTCTTCAACGAGCGGATTGTTGAAGTAGGTGCGGCGTTCGCGCTGAGTAACGGATCGACTCAAAGCAGAACCTCCTTGAAGGCTTCCTCAGCCTTCTCGACGTAGATGAGGCGCATACCCTTGGAAATATCCTCGGGAAACTGACTGACTTCGCGCTCGTTTTCCTTGGGTAAAATCACGGCACGGCAGCCGGCCGCCCGAGCGGCGGAGATTTTCTGGGCGAGACCGCCGACGGCCAAAACTGACCCGTGAAGAGTGATTTCACCGGTCATGGCGACGTCGTTGCGGACTTTGCGCTGAGTGATGACGGAGACAATGCCGACGGCAAACGCCAAGCCGGCGGACGGGCCTTCTTTCTTTACCGCGCCGGGGAGTGCAAGGAGCGAGAGGTCGTAGCCGTCCTTAAATTCCGGCATGATGTGAAGGTTTTTGCGGTTGTGGGAAACGAAGTCGTAGGCCGCCTTAACCGACTCCTTCATGTCCTGGCTCATGAGGCCCAACCGATGCAAACCGCCGTGGCCTTTTTGGGCCACCACCTCGATGAGCTGGAGCGTGCCTTGCGCGCCGCCGACCGTGGCAAGACCCACAACCTTGCCGATGGATGGTTCGCTGGGACAAGAAACGGATTTGCGCCGGCCCCGTTCCGGCGGGGGCACCGACGTGGTGACATCGCCAATCTTAAACTGGATGTTGGATTCGGGGTATTCGCCGGGCGCGATGGCAGATAGCTGATCTTTTACGCGTTGGCGACATTCAACCGCGAATTTCAAGTAATCGGTCAGCTCGGCATCGGAGGCCTTACCATCTGGATGCAACAGTTTCATGAAGCCGCGCACCAGGCGATTGATGGCTTCAATGTCGCGGCTCTTGGCGTTCAGAAGCTGATACCGGGAGGCGGGATCCTGCGGCAACATCGAACTGCGCAACAGGTGCAGTAATTCGGCAAAATAATCGAGCGTGAAGCCGTAACCGGTCGCAAAACTGCGGTCGTTGAGCTTGGGCATTTCCCAGCCCGGAATGAATCCGTGAATGCGCTCGAACAGTGCGGTGTCCACCAATTCTTCGGGGAGCGGTTCGAGCAGGTGGTCGTATTTTTCGTGAGGGAAATTGCCCATCACATCCAGGTTGCCGATGAAAACGACGGAGGCTTCGCCTTTGACCTGATAGCGGCCGACCGAGAAATTGCCGTATTCGAGGTAGTCCTTGAAAATGGAAACGGTGGCAGTCGGGTCGCGAAATTCGGTGTTGGCGATTTCGTCGAAAACGAGCGTGTCGAACTGCGCCACCAGACCGGGCTTGCCATTGCCGGCATGGACGAACAGCGCGGCGGGGGTCGCCCGGCCGCCGGAGAGCATGTAGGAATAGTAGGAAAGATTTTTGTAGCCGTAACTCTTGCCGGTTTCGCGCGGGCCCAGTTCGATCAAGTGAACCATGCGCTCGGCCATCGGCACGAGCCGTAAAATGATGATGAGTTTCTGCCGGAGCGTGTGGGCATCAGGATTCAGGCCGGCGGTGTTGACGAGCAGGTCCAGCCACTCGTCACGGGTGAACTGGGATCGTTTCTGGAGAAAATCCTGGACATCAATTTTACCGTGCTGGAAGGGCGTAAAATCCGTGAGCACTAGCGGCGTGATATTCTGTTTCCAGACCTGGGCCTCATCATAGGTCAATTCGGCAATCCCCCACAAGCCGCCCATGAGACGCGGGTATTTATTGATCAGATTTTCATCAACGTGAATGGTGCGCTCGTTGAGCGCATTGATGGCGCCCCAATATTTATCTTCCTTGGTTTCGAGCCGGACCTCGACGCGGGCGATGAGGTCGAGCTTGCGGCGCTGCTTCAATTCATGCAGCAGGCGCGGTGCATCCGCCGGGGAAGCGTAATTCTTGGCGAGCTTGAGGCGGACCTGGTTGATCTCCTTGTCGAAATCCACCCCCGGGCAAAACTGATTGATGAGATATTCGATGACGTAGCGCGGAAACTCCTTGAGATCCGTGATGCGCGTTTTTTGTTTTTCGACGACGAGGCGGTCGAAAACGTCGCGGGCTTTATGGGTGGCGGGCATTTCAGTCTCCAAAAATATTTTTCAGTTTTGACAGCATTGGGTCTTCGACCAGCTTGCCAGGATTGACGCTGAGTTCAAGAACGGCCTCGGCAACCGCCGCCGATTCCTGGCCGCCGAAAAAGGCTTGCAACTTGATGCGATGTTTACCCGACGCCGTGGGGGTGACGCGAAGAGACAACGTCTGCGGATTCGGCCCAACGCTGGAGAGATAACCGGACTCGACGTCGGTCAGATCGGCAACGACGCGAACCGGACTGGACAATTGGTGATCGGCCGTGACGGTGACGATAATTTCCGAAGTTTTGCCGACAATGGCGGTGGTGCGCGAGGGCACGGTCAAGGTGATCTTCGATTTGGCTTTGCGGTGGCGCAAGCAAACGAGCGGAACCAAAACTTCGTGGGTGCTGAGGCCACCGTGGCGGTAGCTGTCGCCGGGACGACCTCGACCTGATTGCTCCGGGCGCAGGTAATAACCAGGTTTCGGGAAAACAAACCAGCCGGGGCGATTGTGGCCGAGAATTTTGGCGCTGATCTGGAACAGATGACGGGCGGAATCGCCTTCGATCCGCTTTTCAACGTAGGCGGACCGGTAGCCAACGTCGTCGGAATTGGGAATCCGAACCGGGACACCCCCTTCCTGCAAGGAGTGGCCGTGATCCGCTGTGATGAACACGGAACCGGCGCGGCCATGCTCAGCCAAGACGGCTTTGATTTCGTGTAAAATGGGTTTGAGCACCGCCTGCACCAGATGCGGTTGCCAATCCACGGCGTGCGCGAGATTGTCGGCGAAGTCGAATGTGCCGATATAAGTTTTGCGGTCTTTGGATTGGACGGCAAACGCCATGCCCGGCCGCTTGTGAACTTCAACAAAATCCGTAGGCGTGTCGTGGAACGCGCCGATGCAATCACCCGCGAACTGGGTTTCGGCACCATAATCGGGCAATTCCCCGGGAGCTTTACCGGCAAAGAAGGCGCGACGAGAAACGCGAGTTTCCGACGGAAGACTGGCCAGGCCGTAGGTTTCCTCGATCTCGTATTCCGGTTCCAGCATGGGCAGGACGAGGCGGCGCCAGAGGTCGAACCGCATACTATCAATGAGCAGGATGGCGGACGTATCGAGCTGACCGGTTGCCAAGCGGCGGCGCGGGCCAATGAAGCGCGGGTAGAAATGATTGGTGCTGAGCACTTCACCTGGTGTGATTTCCTGATAGCGAGTTTCCAGCAATCGGCCAAAATTATAATCAAGATCGTTCAGCAACCCACGCGCTTCCGCCGCGAGATTTAACGCTTCGTTCCGCTCGGCCTGCCAGCGTTTTTCGAACCAGGACAAATCTTTCCAATCTCCGTGCGCCGGCCCCTCGATGTCCTGGGCGGTGGCATTGATCTGGCCGATGTAGGAATCCACCATGCACAGACCATTATCCACAAAGAGTTTTTTGACTGTTCCGACGGAAAGCCGATTGGGCGCGGTGAGCTTCATCGTCTGAATCCCACTGCGCGCCGCATTCACGGCTTTGGCCAAATCGGTCTTGGCGGTCATGAAAACTGAAACCAAACGGCCAATCTCAAATTCGTTTTCTTTGCCCGCGTCGGACGATTGGACGCGAATCGTTTCGAACGGCGCGAGGTTTCGCATTTCACGGGAAAACCGCTCGCGGGTGGCAAATTCGGAAGCTTTCTTGGCATCCTCCAACGAGAAATGTTTGACGAGGTGTTGCTTGAACGCGGGATTGAGCAGGCGCTCAAAGCGGGGAATCTCCTGTTCCACAAACCAGGCCGGGGCTTCCATGAGCAGCGGCACTTCGCAGTCTTGGTAAGCCAGCAGGCCGGAATCAAGAGCCGCCAACTGGGAGGCCGGCTCGGGGAAGTGCTGGCGCAACACAATCAGCGAGGTCAAGGCGAGTCGGGCCTTATCCGCCGCGGAGCCGAACAGGTGACCGATGGGCGCTTCAATCTTCTGTAACCGCCCCCGGATGGCGGCGATTTCATCGGGGTTGAAGTATTCGGCCAACTCGGTCCAACGGTCGGCACTGTGAAATGCGAGGTTTAGCGCCGTAAGCGGATTGTTTAACTCGAACAAGTCTTCATCGAGAACTGCGCTGGCGCCCACCATCCGAAGATCGTCAGAAGTCAGCGGGCGGCCCGAGCGTTTGAAATCGTCACAGGCTTCGACAAAGCGTTCGGGGCGGCGACGCGCAAGCGCTTCGTAAGGGTAAAGATTGACCTCGGCAGGCCAATTCTCATCACCGGTGCAGGCGATGAGAAATTCCCGAACGCTGAGGGCCACATTTCCATTGGTGTCAATTTTAGGCCGCCAGTCAGGCGCAGTAAGGGGAACAAAATCCTGGGGTTTGCAATCCTGCGGTAGAAGATGTGACTGACGCGGAGTGCAGGATTGATCCACCACCACCAGGCTGCCATTGAACGGCTGAATATCAAGCAACTGCTCACGGAGTGTGAACGCATTATTGGCGATCACGAAATTGCGGCCACGCCGTTTGAACGACGCGGAAAGTGCCGTGGCCTGTTTGGCATCCAAGATGGCATACGGATCTTCTACCCAGAGGACGGGGACATGCACCGACCGGTTTTCAATTGTTTCCTGGGCCCATTCCGATGGTGTCATATTAATTGAGAATTATGCGATAGGCTGTTTATTTTCCAGCCTCATCCGGCTTTTTCTCCGCTGACTCGTAAAACGAGGTAGCGGGGATAATGAGCGCCGGAAATGGGCCGCGGGCGGTGGTTTCGCGAATGATTTCCCGCAAGGCACCAAAGAGCATAGATGACCCGTTGGTCTTCACCAGGGGTTCGATGCGGTCCTCTGGAACATCGGGGTGGACAAAGAAAAAGCCGACAATATCGACCGAAAACCGATAAGGGACATTGGCATCGGCGGGGGGCTGGAACTGGAGTTTGAGGCTCAACTGCCAGTCACGGTTTTTCTCTGGCGTTGAGCTGGCTTCCAAACCGACCTGGAAATCCTTGAATTGGACGGGGATTTCCAACTTGGGGTCGAATTTGGGATTCGCGCTCAAGTGGAGATCCGTGACGAAATAATCGGTGAGTTGAATGGGGGCTGGTTTCATATTACGAGGTCAGCCGATATGAGTTTGTGTATCCTCAATTTGGTCACTGTCAAAACGAGCCTGCATGAAGGTTTCACGCTGCTGCCGGCTGGAGGGCAGGCGCTGAGCCGCGAATGTGCCGACATCTTCTTCTTCGGTCATTGGTTGGGGAGATTTGTGTTTTGCCTGAAAGAACACCACTTTTGAATGTGGTGTGGACTTGGCCCCGGATTGGGATGCCAACCAAACGTGCTGCCAAATTGCAAGCTGTCCAGACTCGACAGATTTGAATCCGTGCAAATGCTTCGGCTTTGTTTCGCAGAACTGCGCCATCATTTCGGAGAAATAGCGCCTACAAACGCGGGCGACCCATTCAGTTCCCTTTTCTGGATCGCGCAAAGCCTGAAGGTAGTTCACATCCAACTGACCGTCACGCAGGGCACAGAGGACAACATTCATGGAACGGGATGGCCGTGCCCGGCCGGATTCCCAACGGGTGTAACTCTTGCCGCCGATTTGTAAAAGTTCGGACATTTCATCCTGCGACAAGCCGAGTCGCTGCCGTAATTCCTTGATTTCACCAGCCGACATCAACCCCATATGCCGGGCCTGAATTTTCTCGATCAATTCGAGGGATTCCGGGGTGAGAATATCCTCACCAGAATCCGGGTCGGTGAAGGCTGTGACTTCAATGCGAATGGTCTGGGCGATGCCGTCGCCATCCAAATTCGGGATGTGAACATCAAATGGGATTGTTTTCAGAGATTTACTTTCCTTTTTCATAAAGTGGCGCTTTGGGGATTGTGCGCGGACAAAATCAGTATCCTGATGCCATCTTCCAACAACGCAATTTTGCCATACATGGTCTTTGGCTGCCCACCGTTTGATGGACGGTAACGAAAGAAAAATTCATAGACGGCTTTTTGACCGGGGTAGGGTGTGGTTTCGTTGCCAGTGATGCCGGGTATGGATAAGCCATCGATGAGAGCGGCGTAGGCATCGCTCTTAAACGCGCCAAATGTATCCGAATGCCAGCGTTGGAAAGCAGGTGCCGTCCAGTTAATGATATGGGAGTCATAAGATTCGAGTGCCTTGACGACTGCCTTGCACCACCACTCCGGAATCGGCTGTCCCATATCGTCTTTTTTTTCTTGACTGCCACGACAAAAAGGTATCAATTGATACCGTTAAGTCAACAGCAAAATAGGAATTTTTATAAAGTGTTTGAATTCAACAATATAAAAGAAACCATGCGGTTGCCGGTTTCGACGCCCACACTGGTGCGACGGGTTTCTTTTCATGGAAGTAGATAGATGAACCAAATGGCATCAGGATTCAACAAAATAAAAACCATCCAGGTGGCGGCATGTCTTGTCGCCGTGGACGAAGAAGAATTTTGGCCCGTGTGGGCTAAAACGGAAAAGCCGCAGAGCGTTGAAGCGCCCTGCGGCGAGTCCGTGATCGAAACAACAAACCGAGGCTCGTTGCTGATCAGCGTGAATAACTGTAATGCCCATAGTCTGGGAGCGGCTGCTGTAACGCAAGGAATCTCATCGCCTAAAAAGAAAAATGGCGAGCAGTTGAGACCCAAGAACTATGAAACCTTACACGAAACCGAAGTTCTTTGAACAGATCGGGCGCATGATGCTGTCCCGTCTGCTGGAACGATACCAACCGGAGTTCACGGCGGGAAACGTCGTGCTGCCGGACAACAACATGGAAGACCGGGAATACTACGCAGCGCTGTCGAGACGGTCGGCAACCGAACCGGGATTCCCGGAAAACTTCGTCGAAGCGCTTTACAGCATCGAGGCGTTGTCCAACGCCGAGGGGAAAAGCCGGCTGCTGCGAGCGGCGGAACTGGCGGGGTTGCCAATTGAACGCATCCAGACGGCGACGTTTGCGGACATCGCCGTGCAAGTGCTGCTGGCCGACGCATCCTTGTTCGCACAGAAGCACGACGAGACGCGGATCGCGGCCTTGAGCACGTTTGAGTATCACGGCTGCGCCGAAGCGACCGACCGGCGGGCGACGTTCGCCACGCCGACACCGGCAGAAGTGGGCCGCATCAAATCCGATTTCGACACCTGGCTGGGCGAGGAACGCGACGGCGAGGAGCGCGTAACGGAAATTGAATTGCATGAAATGGACGGAGAGCATTGTTTCCTCATCCGGCGCGGCGATTCTTTTTTGCGCCTGCCGACTGTGGATGGCAACGGCTTCAGCGTCCGGCACCTGCGACCGGCGCGGGATGTGGTCGTGGTCTATAACCCGGAACGAGACGAACTGCGGATTCACGCCAAGACGTCGCGTGAAAAGAAAAAACTCCGGCAGTTATTCGGTGAGCGGTTGTTCGGCAACCCCGACCATTTCGCGGTGCGGAAGGAGTTTACCTTGAAACCCCTGCGGGAAGATGGCCCGGACGCGCTGACGGTTACGCCGGGGCAGGGGATTGACCGGATTGTGCTGACAGAACTGGAAGTCTGGTCGGACGACGATTTCGACGCCTCCGTGCGGACGAGGGCGACGGACCTGTTTGCCCATGCCGAAGCCAATCATACAGAAGCCATTCCCCGGCGGGGCAAACTGGTGCTGGCGGGTTTCGAGGTCTATTTTACCGGCCAGGCCAAGCCACGCATGGTTTATGTGCGGGACGGAAACAAATTGCGGCTGACGCGGCATTGTGATGCAGCGGCGGTGCATCGCTGGCTGGCCTCGCATGGATTCCGCAGCCCGGAAGAACCGAGTGGCAACCGATTGACCGCATATAATGGCGTCGCCTTGGGAAATAATTGAAACATCGCCGGAAGCGGCAGCCGCATTGAGCTGGGAACGCTGGATTGGTCCGGCGTTTAATGCGGTTGCCGCCGTCTGTTTGCGGGAAACAACGCGCACGATGGGACGCATCCCATGCGCCAGCGGATGTGCATGCAATCATCGGGTATTACAGCGCGGCACGGCGTTCGTCGGTGTGTGTGATTGCGGCGAAGAGTGCGAAGACATGCCGTTGGCGGCGTCGGCGGTGATGACGTGGAAATTTGACCTGCCCCGGCTGGGCCGGGCCGTGGCAAAAGCGTTGGGGTGCGTCGCGATGGTTGCGCCCATAGGATTTCATCGAACGATTCAAGTGTCTGCTTTGGGTAATCCGGCGCTGCCGGTCATGCTGACGGTGCAGCCGGATGCAGAACATTACCGAAATGCCGTCGCGCATCTACTGGCCCATTTTCCGAAAGGATTTATTCTTCTCACGCCGACGAAGATGTGCGACGCGAGCGCACTTGAAATGCTAACCAAAGCAAGCGCGGGATTTTATGATCTGGAATCAAACCTGACTTTGCTGCCCAGCGGCGTTATCCATTCGCCAAAAAGTGCTGAAATTTTGTTCGCGGCACATCTGCCGGAGAAACGTGAGGCACTCAAAGAATCCGAAGGGAAGCGCATATTCGGGTTATTCATGAAGCTGGCATCGGATGGGAAGATCAAAAAGGCACCATTGGAAAAAGTATTCCGGCTGACCGTCCTCGATGGTCATTCTCAAAGCAAGGCCGCCAAGTCATGCGACTGTGTGCCATCGCTGATTTCGAGACGAGTCAGGACAATCGAATCGCGGTTCCAAATGTCCATCGAGCAACTTCGCAATTTCGCGTTGGTTATTTTGGAAATGGAAACTTCCGTAAAGGGACAACGGGTTACGAAGAAAAAGCATGGCGCACCGAAAGATGAACCAGAGCAATACCAAGAATCCGGCGGCAAGGAGGACGACCATGGCTATTTGGCGGAAGAAAGACAAGATTCTGATTAATCCGTGAACAGTTCGTGAACTGTTCAAAAGCGTGAAAGCGCCCGTATTTACGGGCGCTTTTGCATTTTTCGCCCCGGTCGTCGTGAACTTTTTCGACGGGATAGGGGCCATTCACATAAAGCGACTGGCCGACGACGAATACGATGAAGACTATAAATAATGCAGGCCAGGCGATGCGCGACGCGCGGCGGCGCTTGGGCTGGACTCAATTGGTCCTTGCGCGGCGCGTGGGTTGTACTGAATCGCTTGTCACCAAAATCGAAACTGGCCGGGCGACACCGGAGCAACGGCTCAAGGAGGCCATTGCCCGCGAACTTAACATCCACACTTGGGAGGTCGGCATATGAGTGGGGAAAAACAAACGGCGGGTAGTGGAACATCGAACATTCAACATTCAACGCCCAACATCCAATCGGGGAATTCCGATGAGATGCTTACCAAGAAAGAGCTGGCGGCAAGGCTCAAGGTCACGATCCGCACCATCGAAAATTGGCAGCGTGAGGGTTTTTTGCCCTACATAAAAATTTCATCGGTGGTGCTGTTTCACTGGCCGGAAATCATCGAGCACCTCAAGGCGAATTTCAAAGTCTGCCGGCGCGGAGTGGTGCGGCCGAGGTCTTGAAGGAAAGGCTGAAGGCTAAAGGCTAAATGCTGAAGTGGGATTAGCCGCAAAGAGCGCAAAGAGCACAGAGAAAATCGAGGACGAGAACGAGGACGAGGACGAGGACGAATAAGGCAAATAGGTAAACGTCATGACAAACATCATTGAACGGGCGAGACGGTACATCGCCAAGTGCCCGCCGGCGATCAGCGGACAGGGCGGACATGATGCCACATATCATGTGGCGTGCGTGCTGGTGAATGGGTTTGCCCTGGGCGAGCCAGACGCGCTGGCGTTGCTGCGGGAGTGGAATCAGTTCTGCCTGCCGCCGTGGAGTGAGCAAGAGCTTGTTCACAAGATCACGTCGGCGGCTACGGCCCAGCATAAGGAACCGAGGGGGTATCTGCTGGGAGAGTCGGGAACATCGAACATCCAACATCCAACATCGAACTTTGAACGGGGGAACACCTCATCCGGCCTGCGGCCACCTTCTCCCCAGCGCGGAGAAGGGATGGAGAGGGTGGTCAATCCCGTGAAGGTGACGGAACGGTTTCTGGGTGGGTTTCGTTGCACGGAACTAGACCTGACGGAAGCCAGCCCGGTCCGGTTGGAGGGGGAATGGAAATATGACGGGGCGGTCATCGTTGGTGCTTTGTATCAGCCGGGGGAACAGATCAATTTTGTGACGGATTTCGAGCCGACGCCGGAACGCAACGGCAAAAGCAAGGCAAGGCCCAAAGGCTGTGGTTTGACCATCGAGCGGGACCAGCTCGTTGCCCGGTTCACGGAAAACGGAACGGAATCAAGCGAGGCGGGTGGTTGGTTGCGAATGAATCCTTTGGATGGGCAAGGCATCGCCGATGCCAACGTGACGGCGTTTCGATTTGCTCTGCTGGAGTCGGACACGTTGCCGCTGGATTTGCAGTTGTCCCTGTTTGCACGGCTACCGCTGCCGGTGGCGGCGATCCTGAGCAGCGGCGGATGTTCGTATCATGCCTGGGTGCGCGTGGACGCCCGTGACGCGGACGATTATCGCCGGACGGTTTCGCGCCTGCTCGGTCTGGTGGCGCGGTTTGGCGTGGATGGAAAGAACAAGAATCCTTCGCGGCTGTCTCGGCTGCCGGGGGCCAAACGGGTCATTGGCGCAGCTGGCGACGGCATTCAACGGCTGCTTTATCTCAATCCGCAACCGGAACAGAGGAGGATTCTGGAATGAGTCTGGATTTGGACAAATTTGCAGCGGAAATCGGCGACGTTACGGAACCGAAGCCCGACGGGCCGCCGGAGGCAAAATTGCTCTCGGCGCTGGTGGCGCATGTCACGGATGACCCGAATGAACTTTTGAAAAAACGATTCCTTTGCCGGGGCGGGGGGTTGCTGTTGGTGGGGCCGACGGGCATCGGAAAAAGTTCGCTGGCGATGCAGGCGATGATTCTGTGGGCGATTGGCCTCCCGCTGTTCGGAATTGAGCCCGTAAAGCCATTGAAGTCGCTGCTGATTCAAGCGGAGAATGACGAGGGCGACCTGGCGGAGATGCGGGATGGTGTCATGGCGGGTTTGCATCTGACTGACGAGCAGCGGCAAAAGGCGATGGAGAACATCATGGTGGTGCGTGAAGATTCGCGGACGGGGCTGATGTTCTTCGGTGCGGTGGTGGAACCATTGCTGGAAAAGCACCGGCCGGATTTATTGTGGATTGACCCGGCACTGGCGTATCTCGGCGGTGAAGCAGGATCGCAAAAGGAAGTGGGTGGATTTCTGCGGAATATGCTCAACCCATTGGTGCATGACATCAACTGCGGTGTCGTGGTGGTGCATCACACGAACAAGCCGGCGAGCGGCAAAGAAAAACCGGATTGGAGCGCGGGTGATTTTGCCTACCTCGGCGGCGGTTCGGCAGAATGGGCGAATTGGGCTCGGGCGGTCATCGCGTTGCGGAGCCTGGGATCGCATTCGGTGTTTGAACTGCGGGCGGCCAAACGCGGCGGACGGCTGGGGTGGAAAGAATCGGACGGGGAGACAAAAGCCTTCGCCAAAAACGTCGCGCACGCGAACGAGCCGGGTGTGATTTGCTGGCGGGAAGCGGATGAATCGGAAGTGCCGCAATCGTCGAAACCGAAGCAGATTCCGACAAAGGAGGACATTTTGCCGCATGTGCCGATGGACAAGCCGATCTCAAAGGAATCGCTACGGGGCAATGCAAACGCGGCGGGCATCGCGCTGAACAAAATTAATCCGCTTATTGCGGAATTGATTGACGACGGCGCGCTTTTTGAATGGCAGGAGAAACGGCAGGGAACGAATGCGCGGAAGCTCCTATCCCGAAAACCTCAACCGCCGGAGGAACTGACAAAATGAGACACCTACACGGAGACTCGAATGGGCAAAAACGGTGTGTGTGTCGGTCGTGCGCGTCAGATCAGAGACACACTCACACGTCCCCTATTTATAGGGGCGTGTGTGTGGGTGTCTGTCAGGTGTGGAAAGTGAATTTATGAATCATGCCTTTGAACAACAACCACGCGAAAGCAACAAGGCGTTTGCCGCGTTCAGCCTGTATTT
>Ga0182021_10002260_pt1 | contig 22461 bp, 19 predicted proteins | sample 612E3MmetaG_FD_120493 | JGI IMG/M metagenome (GOLD analysis project Ga0182021, IMG submission 120493) | Permafrost microbial communities from Stordalen Mire, Sweden - 612E3M metaG (Illumina Assembly) | ecosystem: Environmental > Terrestrial > Soil > Wetlands > Permafrost | place: Sweden... | reverse complement strand
TGCGCTACTCATGAGTCATATCACTGTGCGCCTAATCGCCGACGAGTTGCGCAAAGACGGCGGGTCGCGTTCTGCGGTGATTGTGGGAGCCAATGAGACCAGCCTGAAACTGGTCAAACGCATCGCCGAATTTCCCTATTTGCTGATTGATGTTCACGGCTTCTTTGACGAGCGCAAGGACAATCGGATTCCGGAAGGGCTCGGCACGCGTCTGGGAGGAATCAAGGATGTCGCCAGCTATGCCCGTAAAAATAACGTCGAGATGATTTTCATCAGCCTGCCGATGTCTGCCCAGCCCCGGATACGTGAAATCATAGATGACTTGCATGATGCTACCGCTTCCGTTTACTTTTTGCCGGATGTATATATTTTTGATTTGATGCAGGCGCGCTTCAACAACGTGGGCGGCATCCCGGTGGTGGCGGTGTGCGAATCACCTTTCTCCGGCGTCGACAGCATAGTAAAAAATACCAGTGATTTTGTGCTTGCTCTGATATTCCTGGCGTTGCTCTCTCCGCTCATACTTATCATTGCGTTGGCTGTGGTTCTTACCTCGCCCGGCCCGGCGTTCTTCAGGCAGCGTCGTTACGGACTGAACGGCGAAGAAATTGTCGTCTACAAGTTCCGCTCCATGACGGTTAGCGAGGATGGCCCGAACGTGGTGCAGGCCCAAAAAAATGACTCGCGAGTTACGAAAGTGGGTGCTTTCCTGCGTCGCACCTCTCTGGATGAGTTGCCTCAATTCATCAATGTATTGCAGGGGAGGATGAGCATAGTCGGTCCGCGCCCGCACGCGGTAGCCCACAATGAGCTCTATCGCAAGCTCATAAAGGGTTACATGCTGCGCCACAAGGTCAGGCCTGGGATCACCGGCTGGGCTCAGGTAAACGGGATGCGCGGTGAGACCGAGGTGTTGGAGAAGATGCAGGGCCGTATCGATCACGATCTGTACTACCTGAAGAACTGGTCGATCTGGCTGGATTTGTGGATCATCGTGCGCACAGTTTGGGTTGTTTTGAACCGGGATAATGCATATTGATTTTGTATAACCCAAGTTGGCTGAATAATTTAATTTACGAAAATTGAAGGGAGTATTTTGATGAGCTCGGATAAGATGTCGCACATGAATAGCCGTTCCCCAGTCCATTTCAAACGCCTGCTGTGCGCGGTTCTGGTGCTGGGAACAGTCCTTGGACTTTCCGCTTGCGGCAATAAGGACAAGAAAGCGGGACAAACTCTGGTTAAGGTAAATGGTTCCGAAATTACGGTACTCCAGCTTAACGATGAACTGAAGCGTGCCGGCGTTAAACCGGAACAGCAGGAGATAGCTTCCAAACAATTGTTGGAATCGCTCATAGATCGACAGCTGGTTTTGGCTGAAGCAATGCGCAACGAGATCGATCGCTCTACCGATGTCGTACAGGCAATTGAACGCGCCAAGGCGCAGATTATTACCCAGGCCTACCTGAGGAGCATCGAATCCAAAATTGCCAAGCCTTCGACGACCGAGATTGACGACTATTACCAGAAACATCCGGAATACTTCTCCGAGCGCAAGCAATTTGACGTGCAGCAATTGGTGATGGCCACCAAGGACTTCAGTGCCGACATTAAATCAGTCGTGGATTCGGCCAAGTCCGTGGACGCGGTTGCGGCATGGTTGGACGCGCATCAAGTCCGCTACGTGCGCGGACAGTTATCTCGCAGCACAACAGATTTGCCGGAACAGATGGTGGCAAAGCTTAAAGATATGCAGAAGGGCGAAATCTTCATCGTCAATGAGGGTGAGAGCAGCATGATTAACCAAATATCGAACATCAAGATTAGTCCGATTTCGGCCAAGGTTGCCGAGCCGCAGATTGCTCAGTATTTGTACAACAAAAAAGCCCAGGAAATGGCGCAAGCAGAAATCACACACTTGCGAGCCGGGGCGAAAATCGAATATGTCAATGCACCTGCACCTGTTGATGCCAAGGAGAATCCCCCTGTTGCGAAATAATGCGGTTTTCTTTGCATAATGGAATGGACGCTAAAACTGCCGGCAATGAAGCCGGCAGAGGTCGAAGTACAACACATATTTAGTCATGACAAATTTGACAGCTAGGATTTTAACTCTGAGAACAGCCTATTCCGAATGGTGGCCAATTCTGCTGGGTCTGCTGGTCTTGTATGTCCCGACACTTTTTGATCTGTTTAGCGGGCTGTGGATCACCGAAGGACAAGCGCATGGACCGGTGATGCTCGCGCTCGCCATCTGGCTTATTTTTCGCCAATGGCCGCTGATGATGGAAAAAAGCGAAGGTCGTCCCGCTTCTGCCTTGGGCTGGGCGGTTTTCGCTATCGCGTTGGGGTTGTACATTCTCGGACGTTCGCAGCAGATAATGCTATTTGAACTTGGCTCATTTATCTGGATGCTGGCAGCAATCTTGTTGGTCAAACGCGGTAGCAGTGCGCTCAAGGTTATGTGGTTCCCGCTGTTTTTCATGTTGTTCATGATTCCCTTGCCAGGTACAGTCGTGACCACGCTGACGATGCCCATGAAGATGGCGGTTTCTTATGCGACCGCGAATATCTTGCATTGGGCAGACTATCCCATTGCGCGCAATGGCGTCGTACTGCAGATCGGCCAATATCAATTATTGGTTGCGGATGCCTGTGCCGGGTTGCAGACGCTTCTGACCCTGGAATCGTTGGGCCTGTTCTATATGAATGTGGTCCGTCACACCTCAGTATTCAGAAATGTGGTATTGGCCATATTGATTGTGCCCATTTCGTTTACTGCCAACGTGATACGTGTCATTACGCTCACGCTCGTTACTTACTATTTTGGCGATGAGGCCGGGCAAGGATTCCTGCATGGGTTTGCAGGCATGGTCTTGTTCGTGAGTGCATTGGTATTAATACTGGGTATTGATGCGTTGCTGCAATATTTTGTCAAAATGCGGGAAGAAAAAACCGCGCATTCCGCGGGGTAAGAGCAATGAAGAAATCCATGATCGCCAGTATTACCTTGGGGACGCTCATGGCGTTATCCGGCGCCCTGGCTAAAGTAATGACTCCCGCTGAGATTTCCCCGGCTTTGCAAGCCCGGGTAAATCTGGAGACATTGATCCCAAAGGAATTCGAAGGGTGGAAACTGGAATCGGCCAATGGGGGAGGTATTGTCAATCCCGCCGTGAGGGGGGAACTCGAGAATATTTATAATCAGACGCTCTCGCGAACATATATCAATAATGAAGGCTATCGCGTCATGCTTTCTGTGGCATACGGGGGGGCGCAGAAAACTGATATGCATGCTCACAGGCCAGAGGTCTGTTATGCGGCTGGTGGTTTTGACATTAGCAACAAGACCAAGACCTTTGTCGACACGACGATCGGGCGAATACCTGCGATGCATCTGGTTGCCAGGCAAGGGGATCGAAATGAGCCAATAACGTATTGGATCAGGGTGGGAGATTCTCTTACGCGCGGATGGATAGAACAGAAGCTGACGGCAATAGGCTATGGATTGACCGGGAAAGTACCGGATGGTCTCCTGGTTCGTGTTTCATCCATATCCAACGATGAACAGGAATCCTACCGTATCCAGCAGAATTTTCTGACGGCAATGTTGAAGGCAGTGCGAGGCGAGGATAGGTTTTGGCTGGTCGGTCGGCTGAACTCGTGAGCCAATAGTTGCGCGAATTTTTGTACTGAGCGAAATCAGTGGGCTGAAGTGATCATATAAATGGAGTTTTCGATAATGTTTAGGATAATATTTTTTGCATTGCTAAGTCTGAACGCTGGCGCAGCTCTAGCGGCTGACAAACCGGACATCTACCAGTTGCATCAAGGCGACAAACTGATGATATCGGTCTGGCGTGAAGATACGTTGCAAAAAGAGGTTGTCGTTCTGCCCGACGGGAGTGTCACTTTTCCTTTGATAGGCCGTGTTGAAGTGGCCGGCCTAAGCACGCCGGAAGTTGAACAGAGTATCACCGCAAAACTGAAAAAATATATTCCGGAGCCTATTGTCTCGGTTGTGATCATCGGTATCGAAGGGAATCGTGCTTACGTCACCGGGAAGGTCATGCATCCCGGAGCGCTGATAATCAACGGTCCCACCACCGTGCTGCAGGCAATCAGCCTTGTGGGCGGTTTCGACAAATTCGCCGATGAAAGCAGTATCAAGGTAATTCGTGCGAAAGCGGATGGTCAGGAGATATTGCCGGTGAATTACAAAGACATTGTTTCAGGCAAGAACGTATCGACCAATATTCAGCTCAGGGCGGGCGATACTCTCGTGGTGCCGTGAGTTTGTTGATTGACAGTATCTATGCGCATAATCAAAGCCCTTATTTAGAGATGCGGGTCAGTTTTCAATGCTCCATGACAGGAAAAGGGGAAGTGAGTTGAATGTACAACGACTAGTCGGGATGTCAATACTGATGGCCGGGCAATTGCTCTATGCGGGCACGGGTTGGGCTGACACATGGCAACAGGGCGTATCGGCTCAAGTCTCGACGGAGTATGAAACGAATCCGGTCATGTCTGCAGCAAATCCGGGCTCGGTATGGCGAGCCGTGTTTTCGCCAAGCTATGCGCTGATGACGAAGGTTGGTGAGAGCTCATTGAAAGCGGGGCTGGCTGCTCAGATAGCACGGGCTTCGAACAAAACTCTGAGTCCGGATCGTGATAGCCCCAGCGCGTACCTCAACTGGTCGCGCCCGAGCGAAGCGGGTGACTTCGGTCTTTCCACCAGGTTCGCTCGAATGGCAACACGCGATACGGGCGGGGTCGATGCAACAGGCAATGTTCCTGTCAATAGTACCAGCACTTCACGCAACCTGTCCGGAAATTGGAGTAAGGAAATGAGTGAGCGCAGCACACTATCTGCGGATGCTGCGTATGACGGAGTTTCATACTCGGGCGGCGGCACTTACACGGATTATTCCTCGCGTTCCGGTGGTTTGACGTATGGTTATATCTGGAACGAAAAAATCACTACATCGCTCAGATTGGGGGGGAACAAATATAGACCAGCCAACGGAGACCCAACCACTAGCCGCGTCGAGGCAACATTAAGTATGAACTGGAAAACCGAATATCTGGATTGGACGGTGCAAGGTGGCAAGTCCAGGGTGACCGGGGCCAGTTCGAACACGCAAGGTTCGGTTACTGCGCATTACACAGGTCAACGAACACAACTGACATTGGATGCCGGTCGCGCGGTTTCTTCCAGCGGGCTGGGCGCATATTCCAAAGCAGATCATGTGAAGGGCGGATGGAGTTATGTCCTGAGCGAGTACAGCAGTACCGGGATTGATCTGGAGCGGCGAAAGAACTATCCCTCTGCATCAATAAGTGCCAGCACTAGTACTTCTTCGGGCATTTGGCTGGATCACAATCTCACTGCATTATGGAGAATGCGAGCATATTTTTCGCGCAGAAACAACGAGGGAAACGGGTTCGTAAGCGCATCGTCGAACTTGCTTGGACTCTCCATCAGTTACAACAATATCGATTTTTGAACCCCAATAGACAGCACAACCATGGCTACCGAATACGAACTGAGTCTCTCTGATTATTTGTCGATCATGCGCCGTCGCGCTGTTTACCTGATCGTAATATTTATTGTGGTATTGCTAGTGGCAATTGTTGCTGCTTTCGTCATTCCCACTGCGTACCGCGCTACCGGGACAATCATGGTGGAATTGCCGCAGATACTTGACGCAGCGGCAGCACCCAAGTCAAACAGAAATGACCTGGATGAACGGATCAATGTCATCAAACAGAGGGTAATGACCCGCGAGAGTCTGTTGCAGATTATCAATAAATATACCCTGTACAAAGAGAGTACTGGCAAGCAGACGACTACCGAATTGATTGAGAAGATGCGCAGCATGATCACTGTTGAGTCGATCAGTTCTGATGAATCTCACGCCAGCAGACAGGGGCTGCCGGCAATTGCTTTCACCATATCTTTCGAGGACAAATCCCCGCAAGTCGCACTTCAGGTGACAAACGATCTGGTAACTCTATTCATAGATTGGAACCTCAAATTGAGGACAGAGGGCGCAACGGAAACGACCGATTTCCTTACTCAGGAGTCGGATAAACTCAAGGCCGAAGTAGACAGGCTGGAAGAGAAAATAAGCGCATACAAACGGCAGAATAGCCAGAATTTGCCGGAACAGCTGAGTCTTCGCGCGACCATGATGTCGCGCGCGGAAAATGATCTTTATGCGGTCGAGAGGGATATCAGAAGCAGCAATGAAGAGCTCCGTTCTCTGGAAGCGGAACTCGCTGCCGCCAAGCATGGCATGGCCGATGACCCATCCCAGACGTTGCCGGCTCTCAAGGCCCAATACACCAAGCTTTCGGCTATCTACACGGAATCTCATCCCGATTTAAGGGCGCTCAAGCGCAAAATTGATGCCTTGGAACAAAGTGGAGGTACGCAGGATGCCGGTAGCTCTCCGGCAAATGCCACCAGTCTGGCCATATTCAAGATTCAGGCGAGGTTGGATACAGTGCACGCCCGCCTGGATTCACTCGCGCAGCAACAAAAAATGCTGAAGGAAAAAATAGGCCAGAATGAACATGCAATGGAGCAGACTCCCCGTGTGGCGCAGGAATTGGAGATACTCATTCGGGATCGGGACAGCGCCCAAAGAAAGTTTGAGGAGCTCCGCAACAAGAAAATGAATGCGCAGATTGCGCAAAATCTGGAAAGTGAAAATAAGTCGGAGCGATTTACTCTGCTTGAGCCTCCCATAATGCCCGAGAAGCCTTTTAAACCCGACCGCAAGAAAATATTTGCGATCGGACTCCTGCTGGCTGCTGCTTCCTCGTTTGGTTTTGTCATGTTATTGGAATCGATCAACAAGCGGGTATATGGAGTCGATGCGCTCACCCATGTGTTGGGTAATCGGCCGCTGGTTGTAATCCCCTACCTGCCTATTGAGGAGGAGAGGGGGCGCAATAAAATATTGGCGGCACGCGACGCCGTCTCTGCGTTTTGGAACCGGTGGAAGAAAACATAGAAACTCATATTTCAGCGAATGTTGAATGCCATATTTGTGAAATTTCCGCCGGGGCAGCATAGGAGAATGTAATGGAACGCATCAAACAAGCCATAGAAAAAGTCAAAAACCAGAACTCAGGCGAAGCAGGGCGCAAACAATCACGTCCATCCGGTCAGGATAAGAATTCCAGTTCGCGCCCAGCCAAGTCTCATGAAGAGCTAGTCGACATTCGTTACGATTACACGCGTGTGGTCAAGTTGCAGAAGGAGCATCTGGAAAAAACCCGCATTGTGGCTTTTGACAAAAGCGACCCCAAATGCATGACCTTCGATTTGCTGCGAACACACGTTCTGCAGAAAATGCAAGAAAATGGCTGGCGCACCCTGGCGATTACCTCGCCCACGCCTGAGGCCGGAAAAACCGTAGTTGCCATCAACCTGGCCATGAGCATCGCACAACAGACCAACAAGACAGCCATGCTGGTTGACTTTGACCTGCGTCGCCCGAAGGTCGGGGCATATCTCGGCATTCACATGGAGAAGTCACTGAATGATCTGCTGGACGGGACGGCTGAACTGCAAGACGTGCTCGTCAATCCGGATATGCCGAGGCTGGTGGTGCTACCGACCAAGAGCGCAGTGAAACATTCATCAGAAACACTCTCCTCAAAAAAGACTGCAGACCTGATCAAGGATCTTCGCGAGCGCTATCACTCGCGCATTGTCATCTTTGACCTGCCGCCACTGCTTGTTACCGACGACGCCATCGCACTGTTGCCCCAGATTGATTGCGTCCTCATGGTGGTGGCCAATGGAATGTCCACCAAACGTGAAATCGAAGACAGCCTGCGCCTTCTGCCGGCAGCGAATCTAATTGGCACAATACTCAACAAGGCTGATATTGAAACGACGGCTTACTACTATGATTAGCCGGAGTAATCCATTAGAGAAGCGCCGATTAAGTGCCTTATTTTCTCCCTCTCCCAAAGGGGGATGGGACCTAATCGGCGATTGCCTGGAAAAAGATGCTCGCGTACCCTGTGAAAAATGGGGGGCCGCTTCGCAGCATAGCTTGTGCTCGAATGAACTATCCGGAATTAATGAACTGCTGTATCGATTAAATCGCGCAATTTTTGGGAAAGGTCCGTATGGATAACGCCTCGAAGAAATCAACCAACGTTGTATGGCACAACGCAACCGTGACCCGTAAACGTCGCGAGAAATTGAACGGTCATGGAAGTGTGATTCTTTGGTTCACCGGTCTGTCAGGCGCCGGTAAATCATCGCTGGCGCACGCGGTGGAAGAAGAGTTACATCAGCTAAGATGCCGTACTTTTGTGTTCGATGGCGACAATGTTCGTCATGGTTTGTGCGCGGATCTCGGATTTTCTGCGGAAGATCGTGTCGAAAATATTCGTCGCGTGGGAGAAATGTCGAAGTTGTTTATTGAAACCGGAGTGATTGCGCTTACAGCATTCATATCGCCATTTCTGAACGACCGCGCGCGAGTTCGCTCGCTCGTTCCGCACGGGGACTTCCTGGAAATTTATTGCCGCTGTTCGTTGGAAATTTGTGAGCAACGGGATGTGAAAGGGCTGTATAAGCGCGCACGCGCCGGAGAGATTAAGGACTTTACCGGCATCTCCTCTCCCTACGAGGAGCCGATTGATCCTGAGTTAATCGTGGAGACCGGCACCCTGACGATGGAAGAATCCGTTGCTCAAGTGATGCAACTGCTGCGTGATCGCGGCATTGTCCAGCAGCTAGGGGGTTCCTAGTCATGAATATCGATGCGAATCTGCTTCGTGAGATAGAAGAAATCGCACGTGAAGCAGGCGCGGCAATTCTGGAGATATACGCTCGCGATTTTTCTGTGCAGGAGAAGGATGATAAATCGCCGTTGACTGAGGCAGATATTGCAGCGCACACCATCATTGCACATCGTTTGTCCGGGTTATCGCCTTCTCTTCCCATTCTCTCCGAAGAAGACAAGGAAGGATTTTCCGGACCGGATCAGGCGGGGCGTTATTGGCTGGTGGACCCGCTGGACGGCACCAAGGAATTCATCAAGCGCAACGGCGAATTTACGGTAAACATTGCATTGATCGAAAAGGGGCGGCCGGTACTTGGGGTGGTATATGCGCCTGTGCTGGATACGGCATACGTCGCTGCACATGGGGTGGGGGCGTTCAAGCAGATAGGTGAGGGCAAGCGCGAGCAGATATTTGTCGCGGAACACGAAGCAAAATCCTGCTGGAAAGTGGTTGGAAGTCGTTCACACGCAGGAGACTCTCTGGGCGAGATGTTGCAGCGCTTGGGCGAGCATGAGATGCTGCCGATGGGTAGCTCGCTCAAGTTTTGCATGGTCGCGGAAGGCCGTGCCGATGTGTATCCCCGGCTCGGGCCGACATCCCTGTGGGATACCGCCGCTGCGCAGTGTGTTGTTGAGCAGGCAGGCGGCCGAGTCGTCAAATTATCAGGCGGGGCGTTAGGCTATGGTGACGTATCCGAGATACTAAATCCCTTTTTCGTCGTTCATGGTCGAAGCGATGTGAATTGGACTGAATTGTTTTCAGGAGACTTCGCTCCCGGCATTTCCATGAGCTGATTTTGTAATTTTTCACAGGATATCGAAATAGCATGTATCAAGCGTTCTATGGTTTGAAGGAAAATCCTTTCTCAATTCAACCTGATCCGGAATATTTGTATTTCGGTCGCAGGCATACTTACGCTTATGCGATGATGGAATTCGGGATCAAGAATCGAGCTGGTTTTATGGTGGTTAGCGGCGAGATCGGTTGTGGCAAGACAACATTGATCAGGCATCTGCTTAACAATTTGGCACCCGATCTAACAGTCGGTTTGGTGTACAACACACACCGCGATATTTCCAATTTACTGGAGTGGATTATGCTCTCGCTGGGGCTCCCCTACGATGGGCAGTCCAATGTGGCGCTCTTTGATGCATTCCAGCGTTTTTTGATTGAGCAATACGGGCTTGGAAAGAGTGTCTTGTTGATTATTGATGAGGCGCAGAATCTTAGCCCTGATGCACTGGAGTCTTTGCGCATGCTCTCAAATATCAATGCGGACAAACACCAGTTGCTACAGATCATGCTGGTGGGGCAACCACAGCTAAAGGAATTACTGATGCGACCAGACCTTTCACAGTTCGCGCAACGCGTAGAGGTTGATTTCCACATCAAGCCATTTGCTGCAGTTGATGTGGAGAATTATATCGAGCATCGGCTGGCAATTGCTGGGCGAAGCACTCCTCTTTTTACGACTGAGGCCTGTGCAAAGATCGCAGAGGCAAGCCAGGGTGTCCCCAGGCGCATTAACATTCTTTGTAATACAGCGCTGGTTTACGGATTTTCTTCCGAGGCCAAGCTTATTGACCTGGATATCGTTGAGGAAGTCCTGAGTGACAAAGCAGAGTTTGGGGCATTGCCGAATCCGGAATGAGGATTGTGTTCAAGGGAAATACAAATTTCCCTGTTGATGTTACTTGAAAATAAAACGGGAAACCGGGGATTGGTCATGTAAGTCAAATTATTTTTGATGCAATTTTATGTCCCATAGCAATTAACGGCTCTTCAATATATCGAAAGCTAAGTAGCGCGCAAATAAATGCTGCAATAATATTTAAAGGAAAGCTTTGGAGAATTCCAAAACTTGCAATAGAAACCGGATTCGTAACCAGAAAAAGTTGTTGCCACAGATAAATACTATATGACAGACGCCCAATTAGTTTAAATATGGGCAATTCGAGAATATAGGAAAGCCTTCCTGTACTATTTATGAGAGTACCCAATATCATAAGGGGAATAATAATCGCTTTGATTGTAAGCAAAACAAGGAATAACTTCCTTGCGGGGCTGGGGAGATATGCTATGGCGAACATAAATACAATAAAGCTTGGTAATACGGCTGGATGCGTTAAAAATTTATTTAGTCGATTTTTCCAAATCGGATCCGCGTAAAGCAGGGCAACGACAACCCCCCAAAGAATATTATCCCCCTGTATATCTGTTCTACCCCAGAACCTACCCGGTGTAGCGCCAGTTATATTGAAGTGAATATCCAAGGCACGCCAGCAAGCCAAGATGAGTGCAACTGCAATTGCAAAATTTACGCGTTTACTTGTTACCCCAAGTATCAGAAAAGCCGCAGGCCAAACCAAATAAAAGTGCTCTTCTACAGCTAAAGACCAAAAATGCCCAAGATACCAAGTGCCTGTGGCTGTGGAGTAATTTGCAAAGAAAAATAGTGTGCTAAGCCAGCGTCCGAAAGTTATTGGGATGATCCCTGATAATGCAAGTAAGCCCACCACCATCAAAAAAACCAAAGCAGCAGGAAGGATTCGAAATGATCGCCTAATATAAAAACTGCTTAGAGAAATGCGACCATATTTGTTTTCACTAGCTATCAACCTGCTGGTTATAAGTAACCCACTTAACCCAAAAAAGATTTGCACCCCCAATAGTCCTGCATCCTGGATGCGGCCAAAATCAAAGTGAATTCCAATTGTGTTAAGAATATTACCTATTGAGTCAGAGCCGTGCGCGATAATTACAAGCGTAATTGCAACTGCGCGCCAACCATCCAACGTTGGCATATATGTACCATCTCGCACAGTACTATTGTTCAAATCTTTAACAAAATTACTCATAGGGTTGCCCAGCGTAAGTCTGAGAGACTGGGACGACCCATGATTCGTATAGAAAATGGCGGCAAAAGAGGCGTGACAAGCATTTGGCTTGACAGATATTTTGATATATCGAAATTTGTTCGTGCCGATTTCACTTGTGGCGGATCACTTTTATGACTCGGGTTGCAGCTAACGCGGGGTGTCAATCCGCAAATCGGGTTGACCACACGCGTAACTCCTGGAATGAATGACAAGCTATTTGAAACGTGTGGTGGGCGATGTGGGAACCTGACGCATTTTCCAATTTTCTCAGTTGCCGATATCCAACTCTTAGCATCTTACCTGAACTAACGCGTCTTCATGAAATAGCGGAGATACTTCTTCGTTCCAACTGGGAACGTAAGTCTGCATCAACGCCATGGAAGTAATGAGCGCGGCGTGTTTGAAGCCGATACTTGAGTGCTGGTTCTTGATGAATTCCTCGTCCAGAGGCAGGCGATAAGGTGAAGGTATGTCGCCTGTTACCCCGAAATTATCTGCCACGCCGCGTTGCTTGAAATCGTAAGCCAGCCAACTGCCACTTGGCATAAGGGACGCCAAGTCAGTCAGGAACTTTATGAAGGAGCCCCTTTCTACATAGGGACTCACGCCTTCTGCCAAGACCAATGCTGGATGGGCGTCTCCGGCATCAAGCCAGTCCGACAAGTTATTCCATGTCTCCGGTTGGTTGAGGTCTGCGCTCATGTATCGCACGCGATTGGAATAGGGGAGTGTCTTAGCGAGTTTTTCCTTTATCGTAACTGCACCGGGTTGATCGCATTCTGCGACCTCGACCCCTTGAGCAGCAAGATGACCACCGAAGCGGTACAGACGGGTGTCGAACCCCGCCCCAACGATCAATACCCGACGAACACCCGATGCAATCGCGTCGAGCAGGAGTTGATCATAGAACTTTGTACGTGCCACTAAATAGTAATAGTAGGGGTTCTTGCGCATTCTCATGAGGGACAAGAAGTTGAGCCGGTAACATTGCTTGCGTTCTGCAGGTGTCATCAGCGCGCCAGCCAGCATATCAGGGCTCCGGCGATCATTGTTTTCGTGTAGCGATTGTATGTGGCGGTAACGCGATGTGGCCGACAGATTGCTCAGATCGGACAGTTTTAGTGCGCTTGTTTGCTCTTTGGGTTTTCCCAATAATCGGAAATTGTGCCAAGGCGCCAGCGTACTGAGTTTGAGCAACGGCATGGTAAATTCCCAGAAAAGTTAATATCTTACCATTATCAGTCTATCAGAAACCCTGAGTCAAATTTCATGTGACTAAAATACCAGTTTTAGTTCAACGGTTTTGCCAAAACTGATAAATAAGGGCATTATCGAGAATGATATTGATCAATGCGGCTGTTGATCTTACGCGCGCTTATTCAATTGTGAGGATTAACATGACAAAGAGCAAAACAGGCAAATACAGGATTTATTCGGGAGTCACTTTCGCGGCAATCTTCGCAATTGTGGGTTCCAGTACATCTTGCGGAAGTAGTTCTATCACGGGTGGAGAAATACCGGCATATCAGCCCCCGGCGCAGCCGCCGCTATCCACTATTGCTGCTACAGTTGCGGACATAGTTGCCACGCCTTATCTCGCGGGCTCCACGATACGTTACTTGTCGGATTGCCAGGCAGGAAACCCCATTCAACCTGCAGCAGGATGCGTACAAGGAGACGACACGCTTTATGACGGCACATCGCCAACAATAAGTGGATCACATGGGCCTTGGCAAACGACGACCAAAGGTGTGTCATGGCTGGGGAGCCGGACTTCTGGAACCAATACGCTAGCCTTGGCGCAAGGTGGGGTGTGGAATGCCCAAGCGGCTACGCCAGCAATAAATCTGACTGGGAATACCTACTGTCCAGCGGGCCAAACATGCAGCGAGATCAGAGAATATCCTCAAGGCGGTACAGGCCCAAAGCCGGTGATATATGGCCCCAACCTTGGAACGTATTCCTTGTTTTCCCTTGGAAGCGGCCAGCGCATTATGAACCTGTCTTTAGTGGGCAGCACTGACGGCGCAACAACAAATCAAACAGGATTTTTTATCTACGCCAATACCGCCTTTTATCCTGCCAGACACGATGACTCGATTTTGAATGTGGATATAACCGGGTTTGATCTTGCAATCTCCGAACAAACGCCACAAGACTACAACATGACTATTCAAGGGAGCCACTTCTATGCGAATTCCAAAGAAGGGTATTTGGGTAGCAGTCAAAACCTGAACTTAAATTACAATTCCTTTATAGACACTGGAGGCGTCCTTTTCGGGGCTGCCAGTTCCCATTCGATTTATGTTGCGGCCCATGAATATGTGACCGGGGTAAATATAATTGGAAATTATGTGGCGGGATATTTTAAAGGCAAGGGCGATACGCGTTGTTCAGCAGGGCAAGTAGCGTTACATGCTGCAATCACGAATCTGGTGGTAAGCGGGAATGCTGTTATTGAGGACAATAACGCTGCAGATACGTGTTGGGGTTTATCGGCAAATAGTATAACGGGAGCCGCTTTTGGGGGATTTCTCAGAAGCGGCTTGTTCTCCGACAATATCATTGTCAACGGTGGAAATATTGGATTGAACGTGGGGAACTGTCCATATTGTGTGATTGAGAACAACTTGATCATTGCCGACAATGCTTCAGCACAAACGGGAATATCCGTGCCTCCTAATGCCGCAAGAACATCTATTTCCGGATGCACACCTTCTTCAACTGTCCAATGTTATGACGATCCTTCAACCAATTATACGATCAGGAACAACACGGTTTATTTTACCGCCAATGCAAATAATGGGCTGATTGGCATTCAAGTCGGAGTAGGCGGTTCCCATGAATTGCAGGTTGGCCATAAGGTCTACAACAACTCTGTTACATATCTTGCGGCTACTGCGGGTGGGAATTCATCGTTTAACCAGGTATATTGTTTTAAGTATCCGCTTCCTACATCTGCGTATACAACGGTAGATAACAACAATTGTTACGTTCCAAATAGCAGTGGATTAAATTATGCTTGGGAGCAGATGACGCATGATTCTCTATCCGCATGGAAAGCAGCAAATTCTTTTGATGCCAACTCTTCGATCAGCAACCCCGGATTTGCTTTATCAGCAGCCCCCTATTTTTCAGGTAGAACAGACAGTTCTTTGATGTATCAACTATTCAATAACGGAACAACAAATGTATTTTCCCCGGCATCAGCACTTTCGGGGAAAGGAAGGAGTGGGCCGTCGATTGATATTTCTGGCGCAGCGAGATCCAGAACAGCGCCGTCTATCGGGGCTTATGAATGACTGGCGCTACCGAATTATTGAGGTTTCCATAATTGGTGGCTAAGTGCAGAATACGTTACTCCGTCATTCCGGCGAAGGCCGGAATCCAGCTTGACCAAAGTTTCGCGTAGCGGACAAAGCCGTATCCGGTGTGTCGTCCAACTGCGAGGGTTTTGTTAATTGACTGGATTCCGGCCTTCGCCGGAATGAAGGTAGTTGAAGATGCATGTGTAATGAATTTCGGGACGCTCAATAATGTGGACTGTGGCGGACCAGCGCACAGTGTTTGACGGTATAGCACCGGATGAATTTCTTTAATAACCTGCTTGCAATGCAAAATGCAGCAGGCATTCGCGGCAAGATTTATAGCTGAGAAACGGTACGTACTGGGCGATCTGGCGGAGCCACTCCTGGAATTGGCAAATATTTCGAAAAGTTCTGCAACTATATTCGGCGTCATGCACCATGGGGGAATAGGTTATTCGGTACCAGCTGATTCCGCTATCCAATTCGCGGCGGCTGGAAGCGTCTTGCGGAATAGCCAAGTTGGCTCGTATGGTTACCATAATGGTCGCCGTCATTCTATTCTGGAATTGGCCCGGCGCTTGTATGCCGGACTCGCTTGACCAAGTATTCCCGGGGTTAGGCGTTGCAATTTTAATTTTACTCCGCAAGAAATCATGATCCTGAAATACGATTGAGGAAACCCAATGAGTGAAGGAAAAAACGTTACTGCTATGCCTCGAATGGCTAATATTTTTAGTAGCTCAAAGCTTCGGCAAGTCGGAATTGTTTATCCCGGATATGGTTATGAAAGAGTTTCTTATTCCTTGCCCGTTAAAGAAACTGAATTTCGACGACTTCTTTCATTACCGATACACAGGCTTGAACGAAAAGGAATGTTTTACAAAAACACGCCGATTATTGTTGGCCAAAAGGTGGATTTAATTCATACATGGAATACGATTCCTTTATCAAATATCCCGTTTGTTATTTCATTTGAAAATGAAATACCACGATATTTAGGCACAGCTTCGAAATGGCAAGAAGCATTTGGCTTGTCAATACTGAATTCTAATCGCTGCTTGCATTTGTTGGCGCTCAGTGAAATTGCGGCGAAATTGGCTCGGGAAAAAATGCTTACTCTGGGTTACCCGGGAATCGCAAGTAAGATACGGGTCTTCAGGGGCGGGGTAGATGTCAAAAGTCCGTGCGAGAATTGCAAAATGTCTGTGGAGGATATCGGACATAATCGACCATTAAAAATGCTCTTTATCGGGGGAGACCTGTTTCCTAAAGGATTTGTACCGACTTATATGGCCCTGGATAATCTTGTCAAGAAAGGTGCGAACATAAGTCTTGTTGTTGTCGGGCAATTAAAAGAACGGGGATATGCACTAAAGGAAAACACACCCAGTGCTCAGGAATGGAGGGAGATATTGGGGAATTCAGATTGGGTAACGCATCATAATAGGTTGCCCAATAAGGACGTTATCAAACTTATGCATGAAAGTGACGTATTGCTATTCCCCAGCTACGATGAATCGTTAGGTTGGGCAATCGTTGAGGCAGCTTTAGCAGGAACCCCGGCAATTACAACAAATGTTTTTGCTATACCTGAATTGGTTAAACATAATGAAACTGGATACGTTATTGACTTGGATATTGGCCAACAAAATAGATGGCAGGGTATCTGGAGTAACGGGAAGCAGCTTAAGGCAGAGATCGAGATAGCAAATGAACATATTCGCAAAGGTATAGAAGAAGCAGTTTCTAAACTTTTTGACAGACCCGCACTAATTAGTGATTGGGGTAGTGCGGCCAAAAAACATATGCGCCTGCTCTATGATTTTGAAGGCGCAGCAAGCCAATTGCAGCATATTTATGCTGACAGATGAATTTCAGGCAGTGAACTGCAGCCCCGACATACAAGTTAGAAGCAGATTTATCGAACTTGATGGTCTGCGCGGCTTAGCCGCCTTTTCCGTTTTCCTTGGTCATTCGATAGGACTAATGAAAGGAACAGAAGCCCTTGATGCCTTGAGCTCTTCTCCACTTCATATTCTGTGGGATGGCGCTGGAGCAGTGGATCTGTTCTTCGTGCTGAGTGGTTTTGTTCTCGCACTTCCGTTTGTTCGTAAAGTCGAGAATCCGAAATACTTGCAGTTCTGTATTCGCAGGGCATTCCGTCTCTACCCTGCGTTCTGGCTAGCTCTCGTGCTTAGTCTAGCATTTAGAGCATGGGGATATAACCCATCCGGTATGGAGGCGCTGAGTGACTGGTCCAGATCAATGTGGACGAGCAATGTCACACCTGAGTTGTTCTTGCGCAGCGTGCCCCTCCTGCTTGGAGTTGATTCACGTCAAATTGACCCCGTGGCCTGGACTCTAATCATAGAGATGCGCATGTCCTTAGTCCTACCAGTAATCATTGTGGCTCTCAACTATAGCCGAGGTGTCCTCTTCGATCTGGCAATCTTCCTTTTGTGTCTCGTTCTCGGAAATGTGGTCAATGCACTTTCTTATCTTCCACTTTTCGCCATAGGCGCTGTGCTAGCAAAGCATCATGCTGCTCTCAGTATGGGGTTATCTGATTTGAAATTCTCTTGGTGGATTGGAATCCTATGTGTCGGTATCCTGCTTTATGGGAATCGTTGGATTATTCCAGAACTCTCCTTCTTTCAACAGAATATTGGAAGTGGATTTGGATCAACAATCATAATTCTCTGCTCTCTGACTTCTCCGTTTTTGTCCGGCGCCTTTTCAAATCCAGTGCTGCACTTCATGGGATATACCTCCTACAGCTTCTATCTACTGCACTTACCCTTGATGATGTTTGTCACGTCGCACTTATTTCCTCTAACAAATTCAACTTTCCTATGCTCTGTTGTTGTTCTTGCCATCGCGTATTTGCTTGCCTATTTTGCTTTCCGATTCGTAGAGCAACCAATGAATAAGTTGGGCCGCGATGTCACAATCAATTTCACTAAATGACATTAAAGGTTGGCGCCAAATGCCGGCTGCAGGTGGCCACTGAGTTGGGGGCGCGAGCCGTACAAGATATCTATCCCTGTGGGAATCGGGCTGCCCGAAAGTCATCGAAGTAGTCTATCGAAGGCGGCGGTGTAACTGTGCGTCGTACATAGGGTCCGCAATAGTCTGAACTTTGTGCCATGGAAAGCGCAGAAGGAAGTTGGCGTAGACCAGAAATTAATTTACACCGCGTCGACCGTTGAACTCGCCGAACAAACGACGTCCCCCCGACTTGAGTAGCACTTGACACTCCTCAGCCTATACGCAGCAATTGGCTGGAAAATCGGTTACATTAACCAAGGACCCTAAAGTTGCGTGCTACTAAAAAGCGGGGTGACGTCGCAAATACTGATCGACTTGGAAAAAAAGTGGGATAAGGATTACCAGTCGATTGGGCTGGGCTGGTGGAATGGCTGGGCACGGATTATCCCCTTTTAGACTAGGCAAACACTAGACGGGCTGTCCGAATTTGCGAGGCCACTTCTATTTATGCTGACAGATGAATTTCAGGCAGTGGAGTGCAGCAAAACTAAAGAAATAATTGAAACGAATAAAGAAGCAGCAAATGCAATGGTCAATCTGGAATACACAATACCTTTCAACTCGATCCCGGGCAGCAACTCATCTTCGTCAAGTTCTCTCTTAACAATTAGCTGTCTGTATACATCGGGCTTTCCAAAATATTCAATCATCTTTTCGCTTCCCTGAGATTTAAAAGCGCTTAGCATTTCGCATTTCAATTTAAATCTCTGTTCATCATAAGGTGGCTTCATGGCGCCAAATCTGAAAGTAGAGTAATGGGGATATGAAGTGCCCCAATTGACATATTTTGCGACGCGCCGGCCAATTGGAATTAAACGCAAAATATTTCTAATGGCGCCAAATGGGTTGCAAATTAGCGAACAGTAATTTGAGTATTCTGGAGATTCATAAACTTCGATGTCATGCCTATTCGAATTAAAAATGGCATTTATTGCAAGTTTTCTAAGGGTCCTGTGATCAGTATGCAGTTCACCTGCGGCAGGAAGAATAACGATCGGGCTGATCGGCAACCTGATAATTTTATTTGATAAAATTTTCTCGATCTTCGATATCCATTCGGGATTCTGATTAACCGGGCCGCTTACTTTTGACTCCGGGGCATCAATAAATGTAATATTTTCTGGCGGCAACTTTGCTTTTGACCAGGCCAGTAGCATCTCTGAACGTCTTGTTTTCGCATAATCTGAATCTGCGTCAATATCGCCGCAAGTCATGCACACAATGGTTACGGAATTCCCTTTCCGCAAAGATTCTATTCCATATTCTCCGGCCATGATTACGCAGTCGTCAGGATGGGCGGCCAGTATCAATGCATTACGAAAATGCAAAAGCTCTGTCTTGGGATGAACAAAAAGTCGCCACCAAATCACGACAGCACAAAATGCAATAATTGGGAAAATAACAGTGGCGTATAAGATATACGTAATCACGATATGCATTCGATAGATTGCAGTGGGTTACAAACGGATAGCATCTTCAATGAATTGAGCGGATTATTGGCCTATTTTGGGATTGGCTTGTAAGGGAGTGATTCTGTGCTGTTCGCTTGTTTTCGCACCATCTGCACGTAGGCGACGCCCAGCGCGGCAACGGACCAGCACATAATTGGAATTACCGTAATGCTGCTTACTGTAAAGATGATTAGCAGAATGGCCAACTGCGTAGCCAGTAGTGACCGGCCAAGCAGGTATTCCTCGCTGTCTTTGTCCGAAAGTGAATGCATAGCCTTGTACAAGACGAGAACCACTGCAGCAAAGAAGCCAACAAACAATCCTAGCCCCACCAGCCCACTCTCCAGCGCCAGCCCTATGTATGAGTTCACAACGTCTACCAGGCCGTTCTGGCGCATGGCTTGCATTTCGGGCTCTTCAAGAAAATCGACGGAACCAAACCAGGGATTGCGTTGAATGACGACCATGGTACTGGTTATTAGATCCTCGCGGTAATCAATAGTGCTTTTTTCCGTTGTGCCGATAAAAGGCAGTAAATTTATTATTCGCTCGCCTCCGGGGAGTGCGGCAACCAATCCCAGGATCAGCGCGCCAACCACGGCCAGGCTCATCAAGCGCTTAACCGGGTTGCGGCCTGTGGCAATGAAAACGACCAGAAGTAGCGCTGTACCTACCCAAGGGCCGCGCGACACGGGGGCAATCAGGCCGATAGACAGCAATGCCATGCCCAATCGGCGATGATGTTTTTGTTCGATGTATTTCTGCAGAAACAAGTAGAAACCTATCCCTGCCGCCATCACAAGCCCTAGCGCGATGGGGTTGCCTGCCGACGCCATCACTCTAAGAAGATCATCTCTTCCTAGGTAGCCTGTCATCCCCTGATGCAGATTAAGCGTATGGAGCAGTGACCCGTAGAGCAACCAGTGCTTAAAAGATTCGAAACCTGCAAACAACGCAAGCAGCATGATTGCCAGAGTCAGGCTCATCAACGCATCCTTAAAGGCTTGCATATTCTTCAGCGAGCGACTGATGACGAAGTAGGGCAAAAACACATCCATGAACAGATAAAAAGTTTGACGCAAGGTTTCTGTGAAGCTTGAGTCGCGCAGATGCAGTAGCGCATTGAGAATAAGATAAGCGGCCAACATCTTGTCTGGTCCAGTTCGTCCAAAGGAAAGAGTATTGCTATTCTGGGTAAGCGCAAAATATGCGGGCAGCAAGATAAACAATGCCAATATCCTTGCATGAGACAGATCAAAGAAAAAATTAATCAGGCCAAATCCGGGAATCTGGGCGTAAGCAATAGGGACAGCGAACAGGATGAAGAAAAATAGTGCGGGAGGATTGGTTTCTCGCCGGTTTGCGTGAAGCAGCAACAGTATGGCGATAAATGTGTACACCCAGAAGCTGTGCGCCAGAAACGCAGCGAGCGTAATTCCAAACCAAAGATTTCTCCTTGTTGTAAAATGGGTCTTTCCGACAATCGCCGATACCGATGCAGTCCGCCCTGCAAAAGTATAGAAAATAGTCGACAAAATCAGGATGATTACTAAAGACCGGAGATGTTCTGGCATTGGGTTTCTTAATTACTTAAATATATGACAGTTCATTTACTGCTATTACCAGAAAAAGTTTTTTGCCATTTCCTTGGTTATTGCAGCGTGCAAAGCGTGGTAATTGTTTAGTGGCTAAGAAATTCACCTATGTGCCATAGGATGACATTGGGAAGCAAATGGAACAATCGCCCGCATGGCAGTCAACGGAAACATTTCGACTATTGTCAAATTCTAAATTAGATTCGGTGCCAATAGGAGACTTTCGCAAGGTCGGCTTGCTTATTTGCAAGTCAAGTTGCAGGTATTGTGATAATGATCATCGGCCCCTGTTTGACAGATCATTTGAACCTTGGTCATCGGGGGGGGCGTAGCGAGTATCGTGAAAACTGTTAGCAGCCATAAACTGATACCTGGCAAACCCGATCAATGGAAGAGGGGAAAATCAGCCATCAATGAAATCTTTTCCGTTGATAAATACTTGCACCTCAGGCCATTTCATCGGATATCGCTGCAGCTTTGTGCGAATCGTCCAGGTTATGGATTGATTGCCAAAGATTATTGGGCGACGTTCACGGAGTTGTGTTCTCAACACTCGCCTAATGAGTTCTCATGAAAATCTCATTTATCTTGCCAGTCGCGTCAATGGGCGGAGGCACAAAAGTGGTTGCAATTTATGCAAAAGCGTTGGCAGAGAAGGGCCACGACGTTGTGTTGATTTCCCCCCCTCCAGGTAACATCCCGCTTAGGCGCAAAATCAAGTCACTTGTAACAGGTCGTGGATGGCCCAGTCACAGCCAACCCAAGTCGCATCTTGATGGTCTTGGCCTGGATCACAGAGTACTGGATCGCTGGCGACCTGTTACTGATGCTGATGTGCCTGACTCGGATGTTGTCATTGCCACTTGGTGGGAAACGGCAGAATGGGTCGGTACGTTGAGCGATAGCAAGGGAGCAAAGGTCTATTTCATTCAAGGCCACGAGGTGCATAAGCACATACCTGTTGAGCGAAGTCGCGCGACCTATTACCTACCGTTACACAAAATAGTAATTTCCAAATGGCTTCAAAACATCATGCGCACTGAGTATGGGGATGAAGATGTTGACTTGGTGCCTAACAGTGTTGATCACAGCCAGTTTTATTCCGATCTGCGAGGAAAGCAGCCTGTGCCCACGGTGGGTTTTTTGTACTCTCGCAGTATAAGCGTCAAAGGTATAGATACAACAATGGAGGCTATCAAAAGGTTGCGCGTAACTTTTCCCAATCTCAGGGTGATTGCGTTCGGCGCCTACAAGCCAGAAGAAGCAATCGTTAGTTTTGATAATCAGATCGATTTCTATTGTGCTCCCGAACAGGACAGGATTCGGAATATTTATGGCCAGTGTGATGTATGGCTTACGG